>ERZ827156.319-NODE-319-length-72120-cov-29.529910_pt1 | contig 72120 bp, 63 predicted proteins | sample MGYA00519919_ERZ827156 | MGnify/ENA primary metagenome ERZ827156 (study PRJEB31778, sample SAMEA3449269) | human gut metagenome | biome: human gut; feature: human-associated habitat; material: faeces | place: United Kingdom | collected 2010/2012 ... | reverse complement strand
CGACACACACCTCAGCCTGCTGTCATACCGGTAAACGAACGCATACCCGTCCATCTTCGTTATACATCTCTCCATAACCCTAACCACACTCATCCAATTTGCACCAAAAAATGTTAGGAACCTCATCATTCCACAATAATTTGGGCAACAACCAATCTTCGATTAGCTCTTTTGGAGAACGCTCAATATAAGTTGCCGGATTCTTGCTTTCATCAATCCAATCCTTGACAAAATGCCAATCTCCATCATTCTTATCATATGCCATTATGCATTGATATGTGAGCTTAGGAATCATCAGCATTCTTAAATATGGCAAAGAAATTTTCTCCTCACCCGATTCGTTTTTGTATTTACAGTTAAACACTGCCGTAACCTCGTAATAATCAAGCCTAACAGTGATAGAATCCCCACGCAATTCAAGGTCAGGACTCCCCATCACATACCTGCATTCCGGATTCACCGTATCGGTCAAAGAACTCAGCCTCTCCTTATACTCAGCCATATCAGTTGTCGGATGGTAATGCAATATCGGCGATGCATGCCGATACGCCGACAAAATGGTGTTTTCGTACATGACTGAATCCATTGAGCCATGGCTCTTCAATTTACTTTCAGGATAAAATCCCGGCCAAAATGGCAGGAATATTTGAATCCCACATTTCTCATCCATCAATATCCACACATTATCTTTTTCCACACCTACCTTTTTTTTATTCTTCATGCTGCCGTAAGCATCCGACGACGACTGCAGTTCATGAAATCGCGAGTATGCAAACGGAATAATCAGATCAAGCTCATTCTTTTTGTAAAAATCTTCTCTGCTGCGATAAGCTGTGTCCGACCCTATATTTGAATAAGCTATTGCTCTGTTATTCCATCCATTTTCGGTCAGCACGTAATTCAACGTAAAATCCAAAGGCTTGACAACTGTCCTTGCGTAATTGTCAATCCTTGATATCCCGGTAAACACATACAGCGTGTCCTTCAATATTCCAAAGCCATTAACTTCTATCGTATCATATATCTTATGCGATTTTATTGTATCCAGAACCGCTTTCACTGTATCACCATACTCATAAAACGGGTTTTCAAATCTTGCCATAAAATTTCTTACCCCAAGCAAAGCTATGCTGTCACATGTAAACATGACATTCTCTTTTTCCAAATCATATTCAGTCTCAACCGACATTGGAAGATGCCATGGCCTGAGATTATCATACTGAATCAAATCATTCTTGACACTGGATGAATAGTATGCGTGGTTATCCACATAATACACTCCCGGCTTCTCTATACAAGACAGCCTTGCTGTTGATAGGCTGTCGCCTGCAATACCGGAAGTATATTTTAAGTAGTCTGCAACATCCCGTGTGAAACGGATAGCATCCACCAGACAATCCGACAAATCATCCTTGGCAATGCACACCGGCACTGCCAACATTGTCAATATCACTATCAAAAACATCTTCATAACAATCTCCTGTCATTCTATTTCACCCACCCTCGTTCCCGGTCAAGCTCTTTATAATATAGCGTTATTTCATCATCCTCTGGACTCATTGCCTCTCGCCACATCGGAACCAAAAAACGGTAAAATGCATCCGGATCCCCGAACTGCCTTGGACGAGCCGAATATTTTATCATCCACTCATCATACTGCTCTTTAGACAGAGCATCTGTAGGATAGACCTCCCTTAATATGTTTCTGTTAAAAGCTCTTCCGTTCATTAATATTAAAAGAAAATAATCAGGAACCCGTCGGTATTCAACCTTATACAGATTTGCATAAAGTTCCCTAACAATAGTGTCGTTGGCAAACTTATGATACGGTCTCGTCATAATATCCGGCAGCAATCGCAGCAAATCTGATGGAGCCAAAGAGGGATAGTACATACTTGAAACCCTCATGAGTTCATTGAAATTTACTAAATAGTAACTGCTGTCCGAAATATTCAGACATTCAGCACTATCTTTTATTGCCATACCCTTATGCAGCACACACTGACCCAAGTCGTTACTCATTACAGTATAACCGTATATTTTCAAAGTGTCAAGAGCCACTATATACGTTGTACTGTCCACTGGATTAGTATAATCCCCGAAACCTGCCTCATCATCTTTGTATGGACCGATTGACAGCCCATATATATTCAAAGCACACATTGTCAGAACAAAAATCAATAAACGCCTCATATCTTATTTTTTTCATAACACATATCCTCGCCCAGACCTCGCACCTTGCTTTATCGGCTTACCGGTTATCGCATTTTTTATAATTGTTTTTATATGACCATCATATATTTCTTTACATCTCCCAAAGTCGTTAAACGATGGAGTCATGATTCCTTTCTTGTCGTGTCCAAGCCCCAGAGTATGCCCTATCTCATGCATCCCGGTTTCAAAATCTCTTGCATATGCGAACTCTGATCCAACAAGTATCTGCTTGCCTTCTATTGTCCCCCCCGTGTTGTCTCTGCTTATACCTCTTTCCTCAAAAGGAGTCATGCTGTCAACTGTCAAAAACGCATTGACACCTTGATCTCCATTAACTGAGCTATATTTGTTCATTACGTTCCTGAGCACATTGTTCCTGAGTTTTACCTTGTCATTGGAACTTATATCCGGGCGTTCTGATAGTTTGTTACTAAAAACATCCTCACTTACAACCTCAACACTCAAATCAAAAACCACTGAATAGGTCGTACCTTTATATTCAAACGAAAATTTATTTGTTTGCCCGTTCCAGAATGAGGCAGCCCCATTGGCAGCATCTGCGTCACTTTCATACGCAAAATATTTCGCAGAAATCGTCACCGTTTTGTTCTCCTCATCAAACTTGACATTATAGTCATTACCCATTTCGTCAACATAGTTTATCGGATCACCACCACAGAACGCATAGGGAGAGTTCCACGGCTTCACATGCGCCATCCCGTCCGGCACATCAAACCGCCCCGTCATCGGGTTCTGCCACCTCGCCGTGAAATCATAGCTGTTAATCCCCAAATCCGTCACAAGCTCCTTACCAGTGTGCCTGTAACGGTTCATCTCCTGACCGCGACTGTCAGCCGTCAGGCCGCCGTACGCGTAGTACCAGTTCAGCTGCTCAAGCACCTTCTTCCCGGCTTTCGCCGCATACACACCCGCCACATTACCCTGAATATCACGGATATACGCGTGGAGCACGCCGAGGCTGTCAATATACCCCTGCGGCACGTTCACCCGCGCCAACCGCCCGTCCACGTACTCACACGGCCCCAGATAATCCCGCCGCGTCGTCACATTCCCGTTGTATATCCTCTCCCACAGCTTAACCCCCGCAGAACTGTACCCGTACTCCGCACAGTCTCCGCTCATCATACCGATCATCCACGGCATCCCTGTGAGAGTGTAACCCACGTTCGATATCCCCCGGCTCACATCCCGCGTCAGCCGACCCGCTGCGTCATACCTTATGTCGTACCCCGAATACACCCCCTGAGGCATGTCCATCGACCCCTCCAGAAGAGCATCCGCAGCCGCATCACGCAGCACGCTCATCCGGTTCCCCACATACTCCATCTCCACATCGTCAACCACGCGGTATTTTCCCGCATCGTCCCGACCCTTGCGCTCTATCGTCAGCACGTTTGCGTTCAGGTCATAAGTGAACGCCTCCGAATGGTCCGCCGGAAGCAGCAGGGCACCAGCCGTGGCAGGCTCAAGCGGCGGAAACACCGGTTTCACAGGCAACTCGCTCGGTCCCTGCTTCACCGTCGCCTCCACAAGCCTACCCATCGCGTCATACCGGTACGCGCTGTTGGTCACATCATAGCCCTTCCCGTTCCTTACCCTCGTCTTCTTTCCGCTTATCCGCCCCGCATAGCTTGGAGCATCCCCCGTAGCATAGCTGTACATCATCTCCAGCAGCGAGTCCTTCCGCTCCGTCAGCACACCCCGCACATCGTACCCGAACTCCGTGCCCATGCCGCCCTGCGTCACCGTCCCGGCCAACCGCCCCGCAGCGTCATACTCATTACGCTCCAGCAATATCTCGCCCCCGAGATTCGTCACACACTTCTGCTCCGTCACACGACCGAAAGCGTCATAGCCCGTGCCCACATTCAGCGTGTGGGATTTCCCCGCGCCCGACACCAAACTGTTGCTCTGCAGCGGAAGCCCGCCTACCGTATATGCCCCCGACCACAGCACCGTCTCGCCTGTTGGACGCGTCTCCACACTCTGTATCTCCTGCCCCATGGCGTTGTAGTAATGCGTCACCCACACCGCCGGCCCGGGCATCCCGTACTCCATCTCCGTCGTGCGCTCAGCCGTCACAAGACCCAACGGAGCCGCAATCCCCACACTCGTCCTGTGCTCAGGCATGTAACGGTCATAATACTTCACATCCGTCACCTGCGCAGCCACGGGCAGAGACACCGATGACCAGTCATAATCGCCCGCGCTGCCGCCCTCACCGGCAGAACGGCCCAGCGTCTGCGCCTCATACTCCGCACTCCAGTCAGCCTCCGATGTGAAATCCTCGCACAATCCCGAGGCCGCCAATCGGCTGTACTCGTCATACAGGTAAAACCGTTTCATACCCACGCTCCCCACATTGCCGTCCCTGCTGTACGCCACGCGCCCCTGAGTGTCATACGCCGTCAGCTCCGCCACGCAACCCGGCACACGCTTCGACACACACCTCAGCCTGCTGTCATACCGGTAAACGAACGCATACCCGTCCATCATCGGGTGGGCCATGTTCCACTCGTCCCCGTCCGACAGATATTTCGAACCCTCCGGCTGCAGCACCAGCAGGGGATTGCCCCACGCGTCGCTCAACGTATAGGTGTCCGCCATCACTCCGCCGTCGCCCACGGCTCGCCGCACCACCCCGCGCCCCAAAGCGTCCTGCAGCGTTATCACCGTCACGCCGTCGGCATCCTCTTCCCTCGTCCCTTCCAGCTCGCCCGCGCCATAGTACCCCGAGCAGCGCAGCACCGCCCCGTCCCACGACAACTTCCGAACCTTCAGCTCCGCCACCGTAGGATCCGAGCACACTCTCGTCATCTTTGACGCATGACCGCTGAACGAGGTCCCCGCAAGAGTCACCTTCTCCGCCTGCTCTTCAGCCGACCCCGGATACTCATACTCAGTGAACGCACGCGCATCGCCCAAAGCATCCTCGGCTGCCTGACCCAGCACGCTCTCGCTCCGCAACGCATCGCCCACGCTCCCCACGGGCATTTCCGCCCATTGGCGCGTAACCCGCCCCAATGCGTCGCGCACCGTGGCCGCCAGCACCGGTCCTCCGGTGCCGTAATCCTCTTTCACACTCCCTATCAAGGCCCCGAACCCGTCATAGCACTCCCTGGCAACTGCCGCGCCCCCGGCAGCGTGCGAGGTCACCGTGACCATATTGGGCGACACCGCGCCCTCATGCCATGCATAATCGTACTCCTCCAGCACATTGCCGCCACTCTTGTGCCACGCAAGGCGCGACCCCTCGTATCCGAACTCATCTTTGTTCCCGAACGGCGACTGTATCGACGTGCAGCCCACAAGCGGCTGGTGCGTGAACTGCGTCGTCAGCTGATTCCCCTCAGGCCCCGTGCTTATCGCCGCGATGTAATCTCCCGTGTAGCTGTACCTCTCGTCGGCCTTACCCGGACTGAACCGGTTCAGTGGCTGCCCCAATGGCGTATAGGCCGTGAACCTCTGCTCGGCCATCACCGGCGCGCCCTTGATTCCCAGGGTCACCCGCGTGGGGCGTGTCAGACCATTGAATTTGCCGTACTCATATCGCTTCAGCAGCGAGTCCCGCCCGTCAACTATCCACATCTCCGCCACCGGCAGTGACGAAGGCTTTCCCGTCTGTCCGGCACGTTGTCCCGCGTATGCGGTGTGATGCTCCGCACGGTGACCTCCTCCGCAGGTCACTATGGCCGTGAGGTACTCGTGCACGCTGCTGTCGGATATCGTGTCTCCGAACACCCTGCTCCTGCCGCCCACAGGTATCACCGGTATTGACGAGCTGTTGCTCCTTTGCACGCTCTGCACGCGCGGCTTTGCCCATGCAACATCGTCTCCCGTTGTCTTTAGAATGCGCGATGTATATCCGTAGGATGTGCCGCTTTGGGCCACACGTTCCGTATTGCCGGGCCGGTAATGGCGTTTCTCCGACACGGAGTCCAGCCGCCAGCGGCCAGAAAGCATGGCGGTCTGCACGTACACAAAATCCTGCAGCGATTTATACGTGTGCGAATGTACGCCTAAGGTGTTCCTGTAATCCTTTGTCAGCAGCTCATGATACAGCCCGGTATAATACGCCGCCGAATCCCTGAGACTGTAGAAATACTTCTTCTCTCTCAGTGGACGGTATGTCCCGTTCTCGCACACCGTCTCCAGTTTTTTCCGCAGGCGCGGCTTGGCGTAATTGCACTCCGCGAAATAATAGTTGGCAAAACCCGCCGACAGCAATTTCTCTGTAGCCGGCCTGCTGCCGTCGGGCATTCTTATATCCTTTTTCAGGTAATATTCGTTGGATGTGTATGCACTGCCGTTTCCCCCGGTTCTTTGCAGCTCGCAGCGTGAGGTGTCAAACTCATATTCCGTGCGCACCGCATCTGTCAGGCCCGTGCCACTCACATCCTCCGTCACTTTGCCGTAATATATTTTTGCTGATGCCAGCGGCGCGCCCGCGAGACGCGACGCGTTCAGCGTGGATGCCATCACATTGTGGCCCGTTACCGGAAACACGCCCCCCGCAGGTATCGTGGCCGAGTGCAGCCCGCTGAGCGACACGAAGGCCGTTATGCCAACTTTCGAGAAGTCAATGTTGCACATCGGCTCCGAATAGCTGAATTCTCTCGTCCTCGTGCGCCCCGTGAATGCGTCTCTCATCCTGATGCTTTTCAGTCTGATGCCAATCTGCAGTGTATCGCCGGTGTTTGGCCTGACCATCGTGTTCGGCTCATAGACGAAATCTGTGCGCACCCCTGCCTGTGTCGTATGGTAACTCATCGCCCCGTGTGCCGCGGACATTCCACCGGGGCGCCTGTTCTGATTGAATTCCCCTGTCGCCGGGTCTATCACTGCCTGACTCCCGGACATGGTCTTGCCGTTGGCGTATCCGAAAAAATCGCCCGGCTGTTTGCCCGGATGCGCCTCATACCCGAACTCATGCCCGTCAAGAAGCACTCTGGCGCTTTTCACCTCTATTTTTGTCAGCACCCTGCGCCCGTCTCGCAATTTTCCCGCCGTAAAGGCACACTCTCGCACCACAGTGCCCTCAGGACTGACAACCTTGAATCCCGAAATATACTGCGGCTCCTCCTCGCTGCCGTATCTTGGCTGATGCATGAATTCCACTGTGGCCGTGCAGCTGCTGATCTTGCTCAGGAGCTTCCCGTCTATGGTTCTTACCACTGAGGTCGCCGAAATCCCGTCGCTTGAGGATGTGTAGCTGTATTTGTAGTTGCTGTAGGCAATGCCGTTCCCTTCCGACCTGTGTCCGCGCGACACGCTCCACATCGGCAGGGTCGCATAATGGTATGTGATCGTGTCTGCCCCCTCCGGAGTGATTATCCGTTTAAGGTGCCAGCGCGTCACTGCGCTCGCATATCCCGGACCCTTGAATCCATGCTTTATGTCAATAGAGTTATGCTGGTATCCCGTGTGCTCCCGCTCGGTGAACTCGCATGCCGTGCCGTCAGGCAGATCTATCCTGAAATCCCTCACCTTGTCGGCCCCCGCTTCTCCGATACGTGTTATCGTCACGTTGTCGGCGGGAAGCATTATTATCGTGTTGCCCTTGATAATGAAACTTCCGCTGTGACCGGGAAATTTGTAGTGGTACCTGTCATACATCGCCTCCACTCTCTTCTCCTCCACATCGGCAAGATACCTCGCGCCACCGCCAAGCTTATTGTCTGTTGACAGGTTTTCGCTTTCAAGTGCGTCTATCTCGGCATTCGACAGAGAGCGAAATGTAGTCTCCTCGTCCGGCTGCCCCGCTATGTCGCGATAAACCATCCCGGCGCAGCTCAAATCCCAGCCCAGGCCCACTATGCCTGACTTCTCGTCAAGGGGGTGCCCCCCGAGCGCATACCCCAGCGACACCGACATCCCGTAATCCCCCACCGTCCATGAGTACAGGCCCACCCCAATGCTCCCGCTTCCGGTGCTAAGGTCCACCTGCGGTGCCTCGTAAACCGGAAAGGCCCACGGCTTCGGGTCGGGGGCCACCACACGCTCATCAATCGTCAGTGCCGGACGCACGTATGACGCGTCGGACGACTCTTGCCCGGAAACCACGAGCGGCATCACCGCCAGCACACCAACCAATATTCTCTTTAGCGTGGGGCTCATGGCTCAAGAATTATTTTTCTGACAACATCACCCGCTTTTATCACATACTCGCCGTAAGGCCAGCCGCCTGTGGACAGCGTCACCGTGCCGTTCACCTCACACTCGTGCATCACACGGCCGGATATGTCCGTCACCGTCACCTGCACTGCGCTCTCCGCGCCGCACTCCACGGTTATCATTCCCGGTGCTGTCTCTATCCTCGGTGTGCCTGCCGGATTCATCGCGGCCTCTCCCTCTGCCTCCCCTTGTCGGGTAATTGGGGCAACGGTTCCACGAGTGCTGTTAAGGGACATAGTGCCTCCGGCATGCCTCTTGCCCGGCATCTCCGCACCCCACGCATCAGCATTCGCACGGGCCGGGAACACCGCCGTCCACTCCTCGGTGAACACCTCGCCCGTGCGCACATTGTGCGTCTCAGTCACCTCCGTACACGCCAGCAGAGGCCATTGTGGCCCGTAACCCCAGTTCCATATATCTTTCTTCACCACGGCACACAACGAGTCTCCGCTCTGGGCATACGCCACATCCGCCGGCCACACGCTCATCTCCTCATGGCGGTAAGTCATCTGCGCGTTGTCTATCGTGTCACCCTCGGCAAGTATCAGCGTGCAGTCCCCTTTCGGAGCAAACCTCCACGTGCCGTTTTCCACATAATGTTCCGATTTGAATCGGCGCACCTGGCGCCGTATCTCACCTTCACTTGCATCCGGTCCCCATGTCCATGTCGGCAGAGTGTCCCGGCTCACCCACACGCGGCTCTCGCGGCACACGAGCCATGCCGTGTCGCCATTCAGCACATAGTCCTCACGCACGGCAATCCCCTGACCGCGGCGCGACACGCTCATTGCCGAGTCGCCATTCAGACGGTAATCCCACACCGCCTCGCCAATAGCGCCGCACCGTGAGAAATCAAACACCATTTGGCCCTCCTCTGGTACAACGGCACCGCACACAAACCCGCGCACCTCCTGTCCGCCGGCAGTCACAGCCGCCAGCAGCCCCAGCACAAATATGGTCAGTCGCACAAAATTCATGGCACAGATCAGTTTCCGCCCGCAATATACACACAATTCCCCACATCCACAACTCCGATCCCCCATTTTTCAATCCCAATGTTTAATTTTACATTCCTCATCCCCGCCGAGGCACAGAGCGCGCGATTCCCCAACACACCATGCTATGTCGCCGGATACTCGCCCAAGCGCAGGATGCGCGATCTCCGCACTTCCTCCTGCGCAACCGACAGAAGTGCAGCCGAGACGCAGAGTGCACAGACTCTTTTCTACTTCTCACAAAGTGAGCCGCGGAGCATGCGATTTTCCTCCATCGCGAAGCTGTTCCGCCCATCACAAAGTGAGCGCAGGATGCGCGATTTTCAGACACACCAGCAAAGTCGGCAGATGTGCAGCCAAGCCGCGGAGCGCACGATTTTTCTACAACCGCTTGCGGAGCGCCAACGGCGCGGAGTTGGCGGCCACAGACATCCATAAAAACCCCGTGACAAGCCGCGGAGCGTGCGCAGTCACGGTCCGGCGACAGCCAAGGCCTACATTTGGCCGTGTCAAACGATTCTCCTATCTTTGCCTATTATCTATACCGCCATGAGCAAAGTACTCGCCTTATACCATATTGTATTCGCCACCCAAGGCAGATATCCGGCCTTACACGATGCAAACCGACTTGATCTTCATCGCGTCATAAGCAATATTGTAGCAGATAAAAACTGTAGAATGGTGAGCATCAACAGCGTCACAGACCATCTCCACATGCTCATCAATCTTTCGCCAAGCATATCGCTGAAAGATTTCATCTCGGCGGTCAAATCCAAATCAAGTACGTGGTTGAAGCAAGATTCCCGGACTACAATGTTCACAAGTTGGTGTAAGGGTTATTACGCATGTACAGTTTCGCCGAGCATGATGCAAAAGACGATAAAATATATAGAATCTCAGACAGAGCACCACAGGCTTGTATATTTTGACACCGAAATCATGACCATGTGCCAGCATCTTGGACTGACCTTTCATCCTGACGACATGCGATAACCCACCATTCGCTAAGCAAGCGCAGGATGCGCGATTTCAGACACACCAGCGAAGTCGGCAGATGTGCAGCCGAGCCGCGGAGCGCGCGATTTTTTTTACAACCGATTGCGGAGCGTCTGTGGCGCGGAGTTGTCGGACGCAGCCCCAAAAAGAACCCCGTGACAAGCCGCAGAGCGCGCGCAGTCACGGTCCGGCGACAGCCAAGGCCTACACACACAGCCCAATCATCCATTTTTCAATTCTCCCGCTATTTCTCCCTGATTATCAGCATGTAATGCAGCATACACCAGCGATGCCTTTGCCGGACCGACCACAGCCGCCACATCATCCAAATCAGCCTCTCTTAACCTCTTAACACTCTTGAAATGAGTCAGTAACGCAGTTTTAGTCTTCTCGCCCACACCCTTTATGTCATCCAGAGCCGACACCGTTTGGGTCGCACTCCTGCGGTTACGGTGATGCGTGATACCGAATCGGTGAGCCTCATCACGCAAATGCTGCACCACCCTCAAACTCTCACTGTTCTTGTCAATGTACAACGGAATGCTGTCACCCGGAAAATAAATCTCCTCCAGACGCTTCGCAATACCCACCACGGCAATCCGGCCGCGCAAACCCATCTCGTCCAGAGCCTCCACAGCCGCACTCAGTTGCCCCTTGCCGCCGTCCACAACAATCAGCTGAGGCAACCCCTGACCCTCATTCACAAGGCGGGTATAGCGGCGCGTCAGCACTTCTTTCATCGAGGCAAAATCATCCGGTCCCACCACCGTCTTGATATTGAAATGCCGGTAATCCTTCTTTGACGGTTTCCCGTCCCGGAACACCACGCACGATGCCACAGGATTCGTACCCTGAATATTTGAGTTATCAAAACACTCTATATGATGCGGAAGCTCCGACAGTCTGAAATCACTCTTCATACGCTCAAGCAACCGCTCCGTACGCTGCTCCGGATTCGTCCGCTCCATATGCTTAAGCATATCTATTTTGTGCTGCCGCGCATTCTTCTCCGACACCTCAAGTAGCTTCGCCTTGTCACCGCGCTGCGGCACGATAAAGGTTACACCCTCCGGCTCCACATCCGGCAGCTGCGCCACAATCACCTCCTCATACTTCACATCAAGCTCCTTTGCAATCTCATTCATAGCATACCCCAACAGCTGCTCCACACTCTCGTCAAGCCTGCGTTTGTATTCCAGAGTCACACTGCGCACCACCGCACCACGGCGCACATGCATATAGTTTATAAACACATCCTGGCCATCGTCATCCACACCAAACACATCCACATCCGCTATCGTCTGACTCACTATGACACTCTTGGCAGTATAGCGCTCCACAAGCTTATATTTCTCCTTCAGCTCCTGCGCCTCCTCAAACCGCAACTCCTCCGCAAGCTTCTGCATCTCCGCACGCAGATACTCCAGAATCTCGGCCATGTCTCCACGCAATATCTGTTTCACTCGTTCTATCTGCTTCCCGTACTCCTCCACGCTCACCAATCCGGTGCAGCATCCGCCACACCGTTTCAAATGAAAATCCAGACAAAGCCTCCCCTTCTTCTTCTCAACATATTCAGATGTAATCGCGTGACGGCACGAGCGCAGCTTGTACAAATCCCTTATCAAATCCAGCACAACCCTCGCCGCACCCGCATCAGTGTACGGCCCGTAATATTTTGATCCGTCCTTGATTCTTTTCCTCGTCATGAACACGCGTGGAAAATCCTCCTTCGTCACCACAATCCACGGATACGACTTGTCATCCTTTAGCAGCACATTGTATCTCGGCTGATACTCCTTGATCATCGAGTTCTCCAGATTGAGCGCATCCTGTTCTGTAGGCACCACGATATACTTCATGTCGGCGATTGCACGCACAAGCAAATTTGTGCGCAGCGAATCATGGGTGCGGTTGAAATACGACGACACCCTCCGCTTCAAATTTTTTGCCTTACCCACATAAATCACCGTCCCCTCCGAATCAAAATACATATACACACCCGGAGTGGTGGGAAGCACCCTGATCTTCTCTTCCAGTTCAGCCGATTTCTTGTGCTTTGCCATAATACAAGCTTAATACACTCTAAACACCCTATGCAGGTATTTGTTGCAATCCATTTAAACAAAAACACCGGACAGCCCACCCGACAGGTGAAACCATCCGGCATTTCTATACATTTACATTCAATACGTGATGAGCGATGTAACCTCAGCCTCAGCGGGAAGTGCCGAGCGGCCATTGAGCATTCCGAGCTCAATAATAAAGTTTACATAAATCTTTTTGGGATGCATGCTTTTCACCAATTCATACACCGCAGCCATCGTGCCGCCCGTAGCCAGCACATCGTCGTGTATCACCACAATGTCATCCGGACCGATAGCATCACGGTGTATCTCGATTGTGTCGGTACCGTACTCTTTCTCATAGGTGGCCGACACAGTGTCAGCAGGCAGCTTGCCCGGCTTGCGCGCCGGCACAAAACCGGCACCCAGCTCAAATGCGAGTATTGACCCGCCAATGAAACCACGGCTCTCAATGCCCACCACCTTGGTCACTCCCTTGTCACGATAAAGCTGAGACAAATCCCAGCCGATGATGTGAAGTGCACGAGGATCCTTGAACACTGTCGTGAGATCCTTGAACACGATACCCTTCTTGGGAAAATCCATCACATCGCGGATTTTTGATTTGATATATTCCATAATTTATGATTTAGTCCTTTTTAATAAATTTTTGTCCTAAAATTGTTCCACGTGGAACAATTTGTTTCTAACTACCTGCCCATCAGCAACAAAAGTATGTTTATGTCGCTCGGCGATATTCCCGGAATGCGTGATGCCTGCGCCACGGTCTCGGGGTTGATGCGGACAAGTTTCTGTCTCGCCTCCGTACTCAAGGAATGGACCTGAGAGTAGTCAATGCGCCCGGCGAGCTTCACGTCCTCAAGGCGGCGGATTTTGTCCGCAATCACTTTCTCGCGGTCAATGTACCCTTGGTATTTCATAAGCACCTCGGCAGCCTCTACTATCTCCTCGCGGCGCTCAAGCTCAATACGCGTGTCAATGTATTCGCGGAGCGCAGGAAGAGCGTCAGCGAGCATCGCCACATTGAGCTGCGGACGCAAAACCAAATCCCGGAGCTTCACGGTCTGTTTCAGCGGCGACGACCCTACCCTAACCAAAAGCTCATCCGCTTCGGCAGCGCTCACAGATTTTCTGGAGCACCACTCGATGAACTCGTCACGCTGACGCTTTTTGGACAGCATAAGCTCATATCGTTCATCGGTAACGAGCCCCACCTCATGGCCGCGGGGCGTAAGCCTCATGTCGGCGTCATCCTGACGCAGCAGGATGCGGTATTCAGCCCTTGAAGTGAACATGCGGTACGGCTCGTCCACGCCTTTTGTCACAAGGTCGTCAATGAGCACACCAATGTAAGCCTCGTCCCTGCCCAACACGAACTCGCCTTCGCCGCGATGCGACAAATGAGCGTTGACACCTGCCACGAGGCCCTGACCGGCTGCCTCTTCATAACCGGTGGTGCCGTTGACCTGTCCGGCAAGGAAAAGACCAGGGAGCACCTTTGACTCAAGGGTGTGGCGCAGCTGCGTGGGGTCAAAAAAGTCATACTCTATGGCGTAACCGGGACGATAGATTTGAGCTTTCTCAAGCCCCGGAATCGTGGCAAGCGCACGCACCTGCACATCCAGCGGGAGCGATGACGAAAACCCGTTCAGATAAAATTCTTGGGTGTCCTCGCCCTCCGGCTCAAGAAACAGCTGATGCTCGGTTTTGTCGGCAAAGGTCACAATTTTTGTTTCAATGCTCGGACAGTAACGCGGACCTATGCTTTGAATCTGACCGTTGTAAAGGGGGCTGTCCGGGAGGCCGGCACGCAGTATTTCGTGGGTAGATTCGTTTGTGTAGGTGATGTAACAGTCGCGTTGATGAAGCCCGCGGTGCACATCAGGGAGGAAAGAAAATTTATGGAAATCGTTTTCTCCCGACTGAACGATTGTTTTGGCGAAATCAATGCTGCGGGCATCAATGCGCACAGGGGTGCCGGTTTTCATTCTGCCGGTGCGGATGCCTCGCTCTTTCAATTGCTCGGTGAGTCCGTAGGCAGAAGGCTCGGCAACACGGCCACCGGCTATTTTTACGGGGCCTATGTGCATCAGGCCGTCAAGGAATGTGCCGGCGGTTATGACCACAGATTTGGCAGTGAAGGTTACGCCCATATTGGTGACGACACCGGCTACGCGATCATTTTCAATGACCAGTCTGGTAACGGAATCCTGCCACATGCTGAGGTTGGGGGTGTTTTCCAAAACATGACGCCACATGAGAGAAAACTTCATGCGGTCGCTCTGAGCACGGGGACTCCACATGGCGGGGCCTTTGGATCGATTGAGCATACGGAACTGTATAGCCGTACGATCGGTGACGATGCCCATCTGTCCGCCAAGTGCGTCTATTTCCCTGACAATCTGTCCCTTGGCAATGCCGCCAACTGCGGGATTGCACGACATTTGTGCTATCTTGTTCATATCCATTGTGATAAGAAGGGTGTTGCTGCCCAATCGGGCTGCTGCACTGGCGGCCTCGCATCCGGCGTGACCTGCGCCTACCACAATTACATCGTAATCAAACCGCATAATGAGTTACAGTACAGAAGTTTGACTATTTAGCAAGGCTAATGCCTCGTTTTCGTTAGCTTCCATGATTTCGCGTTCGCCGGGGCCTTTGTCATTGATGCCGCACAAATGAAGGACTCCATGAATGATGACGCGCATTAGTTCCTCGTGATAGTCGCATCCGACAAGGAGAGCATTGGAAGCGACAGTGTCAAGCGAAATGAACATGTCACCGCTCACCATACGGGAACGGCTGTAATCAAATGTGATTATGTCGGTGAAATAGTCGTGACGCAAAAACTCGCGGTTGACCTCAAGTATTTTGTCATCATTACAGAATATGTACGTGAGCGGCCCAAGCACGCGGTCATGATTACGCGCCACCTGCTCTATCCATCGCTCAACAAGAGCCACATCAAAGGAGGGCATTTCAACATTTAATGCCTCCCAGCAAATCTTGTTCATAACATCATAAGAATTACCCACAAAAGTAAAAAAAATATCAGTTATCTACAAGATTGAGCGGCGATGTTTAAAAGTGCGATTTTTTGAGGCTTTTCAGGGAGAAGGTGATTTTAGTATTAAAGTGTTGACTGGTAGATTATTGCTAAAATTTTAAGGCTGCGAGAATTAAAAATTTAGAAAATGTCTGATAGCTGTACGGAATTATTTTAGTGAAAAAGCCCAAGTGCTACGCCAAGAAACGCTACAGTTAACTTGGTAGGAGCTGACTCGCTGAAACAGCCGGCATGGAACTTAGAGCGATAGTGAATGTAAAATTGAAAATGGATGGTTGGGTTGTGGGTGGCTTTGGCTGTCGCCGTGCCGTGACTGCGCACGCTCCGCGGCTCTGCTGCATATCTGTCGGGTTCGCTGGAGGGTATATGGGGATTGCGCGGCATGCGCGAGGGTGAGTGGATGACGGCTTCGCAAGGTGTGTTGGGAAATCGCACTCTCTGCGGCTCGGTTGCACATCTGTCGGTTTCGCAGGAGAGAGTGTGGAAATCGCGCATCCTACGCTCTCTTTGCGAGGGGGCGGAAAAAGAGTCTGTGCGATGGGAGGGGCGGGCTGGAATATACTATTGCTGCATTCGCGTATTTTATTTAATTTTGAGCGCCGAATGTTATAAAGTGATGTAAATGTTATCCGCTGTTTTTCATAAAATTCTGTCACGGCTTTGCGGCTGTGTGCGAAAAATATGCGGCGGCATATGGAAAACCAAATTTGACTGGCTGTCTATTTCCATAATCACATTCATCATATCTACGATATGGGCTCCTCATTTTCCAGACCCAAAGAATATATTCGGGGATGATGACGAAGATAATCTCATATCACTGGATTACCTTCAAGCAATAAGAGGCGAATCCGAGCTGCCGACAGAATCGGGCTATATAACCATAGTAGATATAGGAGATGTCACCAGCAGGCGTCAAATTGCTGAAATCCTTGATTCCGTCTATAGCCTGAATCCACGTTGTATAGGTGTAGATCTTGATTTCAGCGCGGGACAGGAAGGATTTACCGACAGCATACTTTCGGCAACAATTTCCCGAATAAAAGAGAAAGCTGTGTTCGTAAACCAACTGTATGAATATGACAATGCCAGCAATGCCTTTACGAAGATCCATAACTCATATTTCTCAACCGGCAGGTCGAATCGCTTCGCTGTGGATCACCTCAACGAGGGATTTGCCAATCTAAAAAACAATGGTACCTCGGAGTCGGTACTGAAATACAGTGTTGCTGAGCGTTTCAATGACTCTATATACCTCAGCCTCCCGGCCAGAATGATTGATGACGAGAGTATCGTTGACCTGCAAGAACATTATATATCGTATTATCCGACATTATTCAATGTTGTAAGACATGATGAGATTACCCACTCGGACATAGCAGAAAATTTTGTGCTGGTGGGTGCTGTGGAACATAGCGGTGACAAATACAACACGCCTTTGGGACTGATGCCCGGCATAATGATTCACGCTTATATCATCCAGACTATTGTGGAAGGGAGCGAAATAAAGGTTATGCCTGAGCTGCTTGACATATGCCTGACGCTTTTTACCGGAGTGGCATTCATTATCTTTCTGGTGGCTCTTGATTATTTCATCCGCTACACCAAGCACCGTACTGCCTCGTTGATTATTCAGACAGGATTTCTTACTTTCGGCATAACATATCTTGCGGCACTTGCACTTGGTTTGTTTTCTTACAACCTCTTTACTGAATATAATATATATGCCTCAATGCATGGCATACTGAACAGTATTCTTGTCGTTGCCTCTATCGTAAAAGTGTCATATTCAACCGTAATTATCGTGGCCCGGAAGTTCGGGCTGCTCCAACGCCTACTTTCTTTTTCATTTTATAACTGAAACCTCATTATGCGACTGCTTATTCTATCCCTGATGATACTGATGCTGCCGATAGAAATGTCGGCTGAGAAAGATTATTCCGTTTTTCTTATCAAAGGAAAGATTGAACTGAGAAACGGGAAAAATGTCAGCCGACTGAAAGAGAAACAACAGCTTTCCGAGAATGACACAATAGCGGTAAAAGAAGGTTCGTGCCTTGTTCTCAGAAGTGTCTCGGAAAAGAGACATACGATAACCATAAAGACCTCTTTCTATGGGCCGATAAAACGAATTTCAGACGGAAAAACAAGCGGTGTAACAAAAAAATCACGATCAAAGGAGTTTATGGACTATACTTTCAAACGGTCGGCGTCAGACTTCAAAAAAGACGGGTCATATATGAGCGGCATGGGTACGACTCTCCGAGATGTGATACCGTCTCTGAGTACAAACACCATGATGGAAGCTCCTGACAGCATACGACAGGATTTGTCGGAACTGCTGATTCTCAAATAGCATCTATCAGAATAAATGGAGCCCAGTAAAAGGGACTGCTGTATTTACCGTTATCATATTCTTTCAAAAACTTTCGCGCCTGATTCAGTGATTCACTTTGGGATTGTCCGGATGAAAGGTTGCGGTAAAATTCAGCCATAAGAAGTTTTGTCGCCTCATCGTCCACTTTCCATAAAGTAGCGAGAATTGTATGTGCGCCGGCCTTCTTGAGTCCGCGCTGAAGCCCGGCTACACCTTCGGAGGATATGTCGCCCAGTCCTGACTGACAAGCTGACAACACTGCGAGGTCAACGCCCGACATGTTGAGCATACTGATTTCCTTAGCAGTCAGAATGCCGTCCTCGCCACCCTGTGAATCCATGTCGGTTCCAGAGAATATTTCGTTTATACCCGCAAAAAGCAGTGCCGAACGATAAAGCTCCTTGTCCTCAAGGTCATTGTAATTCTTGCTTAAAGACTTGAAAATATCGGTATTGCTAAATTCATTGAATTCGTCTTCGCTGAGATAAAATCCGTGTGTAGCCACATGTATTATTTTTGAGGCGGCAGTGACATTGCTTTTGAAAGCGGCTTCCGAGCCATACGCACCCGTATATGAAATGACTTTGTTTATTTCCTCCATGTGGTCAAGAGATGCCTTAATCTCCCTTACCTCTTCCATGGTGGCGGGAAGTGGTGTTATTCCGGAGCGTTTATTCAGCATATAGTTTCTCAGAAATCCGCGGGTACGGCCTAAAATCTCAGTTTCATTGCCTTGAGGCTGACAATTATTGTAGTCCAAGCCACCAAATATTACTGCGTCACCTTTTTTATTAACAGTGCTATCGTTTCTGAAAACGATTTCGCGGGTGGATGAAAGACGATGGAAATCCATTACAGGTTTCTCCGGAGGAAGCGCGGCGTATTCCACAGGCAGTGTGTACAGTGCCCCATCGGGAGAGAAGTAAATAGAGGTTTCGTTCTCTGACAATACTTTTTTCAGTGGCTCCCAAATCAATTTATAGACAGTTCCGTCGGTAAGTGCGGATTCTGCACCGCTTCCGATGAAATCGACATCGATGATTTCTTCCTGAGTGCATAATTTAACTATATCGGGTATAGGATTCCCTTTATGCATCACCAGCGCATAATACAGAATGTCGTTATCAATTTCGGCAGCAATAAATTCCACAGCGACCTCTCCCTCAAGAAGATTTTCACATACCTGACGAGAAGTTGCTAAGTAACCTCGCAAATATCTTGAATATTCATAGCTTCTATTGGCAAGATATTCCCTGCGCTCACCTATCTCTGCGTTCAGGGAGTCTTTTTGTGTCCGGAACATGCGCAAAAAATGCAATCCTAACTCCGGATTGTTCTGCTGCTGGGGACCTTTTTGAATTAACGCTTCATATTCTGCCGTCATAAGATCAAGCTCTTTGAGCTGTAGTTTTATGTAGTCATCATTACTGTCCTCTATAGCTCTGCGCACAGCATTTTCAGTATTCAACAGCAATCCCTTACCATTGAGGACAGCGTCATAAGACATTCTTGACAAAGCAGAGTCTCCAGTTTGGACCGCCAGCAATGGAAGGCTATTGATGCACCAGTTCTTATAATAATCCCATAACTCTTTACGCCTTGATACAGATAGTCTTACTGAGTTATTCAAAATATATGGAAGCAGTATTCGGGCAGCGTTTCGGGCCATAGTGACGCTTGTAGCACGGTCGCCTTTCTTTTTGGCTATACGGGAATAGAGTATCATACCGTCTGCAATTGCCAATTTTCCATTCCGGTAGGTCAATGTGGAGTCCTGCGCAAGCCACAAAAACTGTCTGACCTTCACCTCTGCACTATCATTATTATCAGCGTCAAGAAGATCGGAAGCATTGCCAAGTTTCAAGTCCAACAATTTTTGGAGTTCTTCAGAGCTGCTGTTCATTGGTCCATTGTAGCCGGCAAGGGCGAGTTCATCAAAAATTTCCTCGGCTTTTCCTTGTACTCCATTCTGCAGATAGAATTCACCCAACACTCTGTTGTTGCCGCAGTTAATTGTTTTAGCAGCTTTGATAACGGACATATCACTTTTCTGTTTGCGGAAAGGATGCTTTTTCAGGAATTTTTTTGTCGGAAATATCTTGGAAGTATTGCTTTCTGATTCAAGATCGTACAGATTTTTTATTGTCGTAGCTCTGACATATTTGATTTCAGCAGTCTGGGGATTAACCTCAGTCTTATACCAGTCCTTGCCTTTGATGAGAGCGTCCCCGAATTCATCCAAAGGAATGGTGAATTCTCCTCCGAGTGCAATAAATGTATGACGACTGACAATGAACTTCAGCGAATCGGAGCACACTCCAAACGGCATTGACAATATTTCAGCATAAGAGAGTTCGGGGAGAGCCCATCCGCTTGAATAATCATGCAGATGCCTATCAATTATTTTTGCAATTTTTGACCTCTGGCCAAAATCAAAAATATCAGGAAGAACAAGGCGCTTTCCCGTATTTTTATCAAATGTCGCTATAGGATGTATGTTGGATCCGAAGCCAGAACCGCCACCAAGATTGCTGTCGCAGACAATTTCTGCTGTGATCAAAGAGTCGGTTTCTGACAGTATTTTTATGCCAGCTGTGAAATGACCGCCAAAATAGACACCCGATTCTTCTTCACTCTCGGTATCTTCGGAATTGTCAAACAGGTTTATCAGCAAATCTCCATAGTAATCACAAATTTCCTGAGAGGTGGTGTTCAGACCAGGAATAAAAGTTATATCCTTAGAGCCATTATAATAATCCATATAATTGCCTGCCTCGTATGCAACGGCTTCCGAAAACCAATACAGCATGTTTTGCCGTAAAAGAGGATTGTCTTCAAAATTCGGTATGGCAAGCGTAATTTTTGTGACTTTTATGGCATCCTCCATGTATGGCTCATATTCAATATTTCCCCAATCATTCAAATTAAGCAAGATGTCTTTGCCCCATTTTAATTTTTCCGGACGCACATAAGCCGTAGCTATGCCGTTGGAAATGCATATACCTCTATCCGATAATGACTTTCCCGTATCTACAAAACCGTCTCTTATTATAATGTATTGGCCTTTCAGATTTATCAAGCCTCTGTTCTCCATAGAGAAAACTGCCACAGAATCTCTGTCATAGCCTAAAAAGTCAGCAAAACTGCCATAAAAAGGTCCGTAGGATTTACCTATCCGGCAATCATGAACAAAAAGATTCTGCCCTATATGCTCCGAATCATCTACCGAATGCTTATAGCTTATATAGCTAAAAAAACGATTACTGTCATTATTGAATCCCTTATAGACATGTTGGCATGAGTCAGCCAGTAGTTCAAGAGTATCTCTCATCACCAGCACGCGCAACTCGTTTCCCTCATCAACATAAAGTATGCTGTCATTTATAAATCCCCGGATAATACAATCTTCATATCGTGAATTCCTATATTCGGGATAAGCGCCTCCGACTCTGTTCAGCCGTGGAAGGTCATTAATCGGGAATACAGCATAATATTCTCCATACGCAATATTAATACTATCAGGAACACTTTGCCACATATATTCAGGGCATCCGAAACCGGTAAGCATTTCAACTGATTCGCCGTTGTATTTTAATAAATCTTTGCCGTTATAATACAGCGAAACCGTATCATTTTTCCCTGCGAGATATAAATTGTAGTATGATGATATCTTCTTGCAAGGATAAAACTTTTGTTTTCCGAAACCAACGAGTCCCGACCACTTATAAGTAGAAACATAAAAGATGTCGTTCTCACCCTCCACATGACTTATTTGCTCATATTCCGGCGAAACATACGACATCAAGACGGAATCATCAAATTCAATAATTCCGTACTTACGAGTCTGAGTGTTCCGCACTAAAATGAACTTGTCCTCAAAAGTATCGCCCACTATACAGTTATTCTCGTCAAGCCATTCTCTAACTGTATATGAATATTCCTCGTTCTGCCCATCCGCGGCATACGCCATAAAATACGGCAAAACTGCTATCATCAGTAATAAAAGCCAGACAAGTTTTTTCATTTGGTAATTTTTATCAGGGGATATAAGACGATAGCGAAGATAGCAAATTTAGCTGAGATAGCGGGAATGTGGAGGAATATGTTTGTAAGCCTTGGCTCGCGCCGTGCCGTGACTGCGCACGCTCCGCGTCCGCCAACTCCGCGACCCTGGCGCTCCGCAGGCGGTTGTAAAAATATCGCGCATCCTGCGCTTGCTGCGCGGGGGTGCGGAAAGAAGCAACGAGTCTCGGCGGGGATGAGGATGACTAATCCCGATGAGGGGGAGGCTGCGGAATGTGGAGGAATATGTTTGGGGGCCTTGGCTCGCGCCGGGCCGTGACTGCGCATGCTCCGCGGCTTGTCACGGGGGCTATCATGCATGCTGTCCGCCAACTCCGCGCCGTTGGCGCTCCGCAGGCGGTTGTAAAAATATCGCGCATCCTGCGCTCTCTTTGTGAGGGGGCAGAACAGTTTCGCGATGGAGGGAATCGCGCGCTCCTGTCCCACAGCTCCGCATCTGCGGCACTCCGCAAAGTTGTAGAGAAATCGCGCATCCTGCGCTTGCTGCGCGGGGTGCGGTGGTTGATTAGCGGCTGTTGGCTTCGGAGGGTGGGAGTTCGGCGAAGCGGGGGAGGGTTGTTCCGAGGCGGGTGATGCGCTCAAAGAACATTTTTTGCGGGCGTACCCAATAACCGCGCTCGCCATACAGGGCCTGATATACGACCATGCGATTGAGGGTTTCTGAATCTTTGGCAATATGCGCCAAACGATATAGGCCGCCTTTGAAGTGACGGAAGTACCGCTCTCTTGGCGGCTTGATTTCATCAAGGATATTGCGTATGGCGGGGATAAGGTCATGGTGTACGTTATCGACTGTCATGGTGTGAGGTCCATCGTAGTCAATGGCGGATGAATAATATTTCAGGAATTCGTCACGGAAATGGGCGATGGTGTCGCGTGCTCCGAACATGCCCCAGACTCTGTGGCGGTTGTACTCATCGTAGCAATCAAACTGATGCTGCTGCATGCGGGCAAACTCGGCAATGAGTTCCGGCGTAATCTCAAACTGCTGATTATTGTCGGCTCGCGGTGTCTTGTATTGGTGTGTGCCGATTCGCGGTGTGAGAAATTCTGTCATCCTGAAGAATGGGCTGACAAGGATAGCGGGTGCTCCTGTGAGCCTCACAAGCTGCTGGCCATAGAACGAACCGCAGCTTGAACCGACTATCAAATCAAATTGCCGGCTACTGCACAGGTCCTGAAGCATGTCCATCGCTTTGTAAGGGTGCAACGGTATGTCGGGGGCCACGATGTCGGCTAAATCAGCCAAACCGGTGCTGAGTGTGCGGGCTATCTCGCAGGAGCCACCGGATGTGAATCCGTGTAGAAACAGTATTTTTTTAATCATAAGTTTCTGTTTTGTGTGGATGAGGGGGAGAGGACACTGAGGACGATGGAAGAGATGTCGGCTATTATTTTGGCGGTGGCCTGCGTGCTGTAGGGTGAATCGGCGATGAAAACGGCTATTGAATAGTGTCTGCCATCGGGCAGATTGACATAGCCGCAGTCGTTGAGCGCGGTTATGCCTCCTAACGGTGTGGTGAATCCTGTGCCGGTTTTGTGTCCGATGACGGCTTTGGCGGGTAGCAATGGCACCGCCAACCTGTCGGCTCCGGTGCGGCACTGCTCAAGCATTGTGGCGATTTCGGCAAAGGATGAGGAGCGGTGCCGGATTTCGGTATTGAAGCGGTGGAAGAGCGCGGCCATGGCGATGGGGGTGGCTTTGTTGAGGAGGATGAGGTCGGGCCGAGAGTGGAGGTCGTTTTCGGAAGCGCCAATGGTGATTGCTTCGGGACAACCGGCTTGCTTCATGAGGTTGGTGGCCGCTTCGGGTCCACCGATGAGGTGGAGGATGATGTCGGCAGCGTTGTTGTCGCTCTCCATCAATGACCATTTGAGGAGCTCCTGTATGGAGAGGGACTGCAACGATGGCCCGTACTTATCGAGCATGGGGCTATAGGTGTCGCGGCGCAAAGCATCGGGGCCGAAAGATATGGAATCGCTCAATACCACGCCGTTGGTTTCGGCCCACTGTGCGACTGCGAGCGCAAGCGGGAATTTGAAGACGCTCATCATGGGGAATTCGTCATGACCATTGACAGAGACGGTGTCTTGGTCGTAGATTACGGCGACGCCGATACGCGCATTCTTGCCGGAGATATATTCCTGCAACCGCGATTGAAGAGCGCAAGAGGTGGAGGCGCGGGCAGAGCAAGCGTAAAGGGGCGCATGAAGTGCAAAGGTGAGGAGGATGAGGATGTGCGGAAGGTATTTGCGGGTTGCAGTCATTGGCGGGGATGAATCAGGGAATGGTATCGCGATGCAAAGTTAATGATTTTTTTGAGTGGGGAAGAATGGTCTGCAACCGGATGGCAACTTTATGTCGATGACGGCGTTATGCTTATATACTACTGATTTGATACATGACGACATATGAATCTGCGAAAAAATTTATCGGGAAGAATGAGCTACCAATCGTTTATCCCGCCCAAAATAAGTGAATATGAATATATAGGGGACGATGCGGTGCTGTCGGAGCTTGCCGGGCTGTTTGCCGAGCTGAAAACGATGGTGGGCGAACTGCCGGAAAGCGAAGTACGGGAACTGGTGAGCATGGAGGCTTATGACTCATGGCGACTATCGGAGGAGAAAGCCGAAAATTCTTTTTCGTTGGTTTCTGCAAAAGGGAACGAGAATGCGGAGAACATAGTCAAGGCAACGCTGTACGGTGCCGGGGCACTTGACGAGCTGCCTATAAGCACAAGGCTGATACGCAATATTCATTACCTGATATGCGAAGGAGAGGATTATGACAGGAAATACCGAGGGGAATACCGGTCCTCACCGGTGTGGATAGGAAATGCGGGAGCCTCGATAGCCAACGCTGCTTTTATGCCTCCCGTTGGGGAAGATATGGTGGCGGCGATAAGTGACCTTGACAATTATATCAATTATGGGGAGGCGAACGTGTTTATCAAATCCGCAATCATACATTATCAATTTGAGATGATTCATCCGTTTATAGACGGTAACGGACGGACGGGAAGGGTGCTCAACAGTTTGTTTCTGCTGGAGAACGGGGCTATGGCGGCTCCGGTGCTTCTTTTATCGCACATCCTCTCCAGAAACTACAACCGATACTGCAACGAGCTGCAACGCGTGAACGAGACAGGCTATATTGCGGGGTGGATAAGGTATTGTCTTGCCACGCTTATGGAGAGTGCCAAATACACGCTACGTGTGGTTAAATTCAGCGACCTAGGATGAAGTGGGAAGAATGGAGATGAGGATTTGGGGCCGATGACGGATGACAGCAAACGACAGAATGCAGTCACCGGAACGGAACCGGATGACCACATCCTGCGAAGTGTTGCTGAAAAGCAGATCAAGGGCCTGCGAATAACGCAGGATTTTGTCGCGGCGGGTGTTATTTACCACTTTACCGGCTCATTGAGTATATTGCCGTCGGCGGCATCTTCGGCGGTGAAAGTGTTGCCACGATACTGCACGCAGAGCATGACAAGAGGCTGTGTGCCGTTGTTGCGGACGCTGCGGCGACCGTCGGGAGCAACGCGAACTACAGAGCCTTCCTCAACGGGAAAAACATCGCCGTCAACCTGAAACTCGCCTTTGCCGGAGAGGAATAAGTAAAGTTCTTCATGGTTTTTGTGGGTGTGGAGGAAACCTGTTTCCTGCCCGGGAGCAAAAACCTGAAATGAGAATTCACCTCCTGTAGTGCCCACAGCATTGCCGCCGAATACTTTTCCGGGGATTTTGATTTCGGGACCGAGTTCAAGAACATAATCCTTGAGGTCGGCGAGGTGGCCAATGTTTGCGGCAGTGAAGTTAGTGCCTTTTTTGATGGTTTGAATCTGTTTCATAACGGGGATTAATTTGTTTGACGATGCAAAGTTATAATGTAAATATATAATTGTCAAGAGGTTACTTTTTGCGCCTATAGTTACTTTTTTATCAGTATTGCAGAATTGCAAGAAGTTAGGGGTGTAAAATTTTTTGAAAAAATTCCGGGGTATTGTGTATGTGCAGTTTTGTGAGTAGCTTTGCAAAATAAAGCGTAAACGTAATGAAAGCTAAAGAGGAGACAAATTCAATAATAGAGATATGCCCCATAAGAAATGTTGTGGCGAGGTTCGGTGACAAATGGTCGCTGCTGGTGCTGCTGGTAATAGACGGGGAAGGCGTGGTGAGATTCAATGAGCTTGGGAGGATGATACCGGACATTTCCACGCGAGTGCTCTCCACTACCCTCAAAACACTTGAAGCAGACGGGCTGATAGACCGCAAGGTGTATGCGCAAGTACCGCCTAAGGTGGAATACACGCTGACGGAGACAGGCAAATCGCTTATACCGCTGATTATGCAGCTGACGGAATGGGCCATGAACAACATGAAAAATGTGATGACACACCGCAAGCGATATGAGCTGGCGATGAGGAAATGAACTGTTGACCTAAAACAGGAACGGTATGGTAAAAGAATGGCAAGAAAAGCTTAGAGCGGCATCGTCGGAAGAGAAGGCAAAGGTGTTGAGACGATTTTTCAAGACCGGCCCGGGCGAGTATGGCGAAGGGGACAAGTTTATCGGCGTAACGGTGCCGGTGGTGCGTGAGATTTCAGCGCCCTACTCTACCCTGCCGCTGGAAGAGATAGGCAAGATGACACAAAGCGAGATTCATGAATTTCGCTTAGCGGGTCTTTTGGCTCTGGTTCAGCGGTACAAGAAAACAAAAGACGATGAAGAGAAAGAGGCGGTGGTGATGTTTTACCTGAGCCAGACAGATCATATCAACAACTGGGACCTCGTGGACCTGAGTGCGCCCAAAATCATAGGGGAACATGTGGCGCGTCATCCCAATTGGGCGCACATTTTATATGAGCTGGCGGAGAGCGGGGATTTATGGTGCGAGAGGATAGCGATGGTGAGCAACTGGACTATTATGCGGCACGGGGTGTATGAGCACACGATAGCTCTTGCCGACCGCTTCATGGAGCATAAACATCAGCTGATGCACAAGGCGACGGGATGGATGCTGAGAGAGATGGGGAAAAGGAATCGCGAGCTGCTGATAAGATACCTTGACGAGAATGCCGCCATAATGCCGAGGACGGCCCTGAGATATGCGATAGAGAAGCTGGAGAGGGATGAGCGGGTACACTATATGAGATTGTGAGGAATAAATTTTGATATTGAGGGACGGTGTTGTATTTTTGCGAAAAATCTGCTGATTATGTCAAAAATCTCCGCTACCATTCTAACATACAATGAGGAAAACCGCATTGAGGCCTGCCTGCAGTCACTGGAAGGGATAGCAGACGAGATTGTGGTGGTGGATTCCGGCTCAACGGACCGTACAGTGGAGATATGCTCGAAACACGGATGCCGGGTGACGGTGCGTGAATTTCGCGGCTACGGGGCCCAACGGCAATATGCTACATCGCTGACAACGCATGCGTATGTACTGTCGGTGGATGCAGACGAGGTGGTGTCGCCGGCACTGCGCCATTCGCTGCTGAAACTGAAAAAGGATGGGTTTTCGCACAGGGGCTACAGCATGTCGCGACTGAATTTTTACTGCGGGCTGCCGGTAAAGCACTGCGGATGGTACCCGGATGTGCAGGTAAGATTGTTTGACAAGCGGTATGCGAACTGGAACATGCGGGATGTGGCCGAAAAGGTGATTTTCCGCGACAACATAAGCCCGGTGCTATTGGACGGAGACATACTCCACTACCGCTGTGAAACGCCGGGAGAATATGCGGAAAAGGAGCGTAACCATGCGTACATACTGGCGCACGACATAGCGGCGCAGAAAGGTGAAATCACACCCATGACACCTATGGCGGCGGCCGTAAAGGCTTTTTTCAAATGCTATATATTGCAGGGTGGCGTGCTTGACGGCCTTGCAGGACGCCGTATCAGTGTGGCCAAATACCACAGCACGCTTTTGGCGCACACGGCAGCCCGAAAGGTGAGAGCAAAATCATAAATTGCGCAAGACAAACCAAACTAAGACAGCAATGGCCGTAAGGGTTATTGCGGTGGTGCTATTGAGTGTGTTGTAAAGGCGCGGCCAGCGGTTTTTGTGCCACGAGGCGAAGAATAGAAGGATGATGAAGGGGATGGCAAGAATCAAAAGGGCATTGAAGTGCCATGCCTGAGAGAAATGGCCGGTGAGAAGTGCGTGAATGGCTCTCTGCGAGCCGCAACCGGGACACTGCAGGCCGGTGAGGGAGAGAAAGACGCAACGCGGATAGAGATGCGATGACGGGTCAACAAAGGCATACAAAAGGGCAAGAGCCACCAATGTGACGGCTCCGAGAGACAAAGCAATCTTGCGAGAGAGGTGCATCACAGAAGCGTGAGCATGAAGAACGGAGTGGTGATCAGACCAAGAACAAAGCTGAGAATAATCCAAAGCTGTGCGCGGTCGGATGCCTGCAAAGCTCCTTTGATGTCGCCGGACTCATAGCGTGAGGATACCTGCGCTGAAAAATAGATGGCTACAATGCCGCAGGGTATGCAGCAAAGGATTGTGACAATGATGCTCCAAGCAAGATATGTGGGAGGCATAGGCTCCTGATTGCGTGGATCAGACTGCGGGGCCGGGGCACCGGGCACCTGAGAGCCGTAAAGGATGCGGGAACGCGGAACCGGAGGAACGGGAGCGACCGGCGGCGGCGATGCGTGCGATAGAATGGATTGCAGCTCGGGAAGCTCTGAAGCGCGGCACCAGTCGGCAAGACCGGGACGCCACACCGGGGTGTCGGGGCAGATTTTGGCCTGCTCCAACTCCCCGATGGTAAGCGGTCCGAGCTTACTGTCGTTTATTATAACCCAGTATTTGTACATGAGAATGAGTTAGAAAAATTTTTCTTCGTGGCCGAGAATGTCAGCAAGAAGATTGTTAGCGAGGCGTGATGCACCAAGGCGGAAGTAGCGGTTGTTGAGCCACTTGTCGCCAAGGATATGCTTGACAATTGTATAGTAAGCAAGAGCATCATCGGTAGTGGACACACCACCGGCGGGTTTGAATCCTATCATGGTGCCGGTGGCATCATAATATTCTTTTATGCAATGACACATGACATAAGCGGCCTCAAGAGAAGCACCGGGATAGCCTTTGCCGGTAGATGTTTTGATGAAATCGGCACCGGAATACATGGCGAGTATGGCAGCGGCACGGATGTTTTCGGCTGTTTTGAGAGCGCCAGTTTCCAGAATAACTTTCATGTGAGCGTGGCGGCACGAATGCTTGAGTTCCTGAATCTCATCGCACACTTCTTCCCAATCACCATCAAGGAAATTGCCTACGTTGAGGACGATATCGATTTCGTCGGCACCGCCTTCCACAGCAAGAGCCGTTTCGGCCACTTTAACTTCGGGGAATGTCTGGGATGAGGGGAAACCGCCGGATACACAAGCTATCTTGACGCTGCTTACATCAAGGACAGTGCGCACGACCTGAGAGAAATTGGGGTAAACGCAAATTGCAGCCACATTGGGGAGATCGCCATGCTCGGATTCAAAATCGTTGACCCTTTCGGTGAAACGGGCAACGGACACGGGAGAATCGGTGGCATTGAGAGTTGTGAGATCAATACAGTTGAAGAGGAGTTTGAGCACCTCGGGAGTGCGATTCTGCTCCATTTCATCGGACAGGATTTTCGCCACATCGGCAGCGACCTGCTCGTCGCTTGTAGTAACGTGGCTTTTAGCCACGGCTTCATGATATTTGTCAGCCATAATGATGTATGTATATTGGTTATGATTGTTTGAGTTTGGGGTTGTTGAGATGACGGTTTACATCTCTAATGTTTTTCTTGTTGAGATTGTTCAGGATAGCCTGCTGGAGGTCGATACCTTCCTGATTGGCTATGGCAGAAACAACCCAAAGGATGTCGGCCAACTCGTCGGCGAGGTCGGGATTCTCACCGGGCTTAAAAGACTGGTCGCCGTGCTTGCGAGCCATGATACGTGCCACCTCGCCGGTTTCCTCAGCGAGAATAGCCATGTTGGTAAGAGGAGAGAAATAGCGGACACCGACGGTTGTGATCCATTGGTCAACAATCTGCTGAAGGGCCGGTATGGTGATGGGTTGTTGTGTCATGACGGCGTTATTCGCGTAGTTTTGAATCAATGATAATGGTGACAGGGCCATCGTTAACGAGCTGTACCTGCATGTCGGCACCAAAAACGCCCTGAGCTACGGGCTTGCCGAGGCGTTGGGCAACGCGGGAGCAGTAGGCTTCATATAGCGGGACGGCAAGATCGTGACCGGCGGCGCGGATATAGGAGGGGCGGTTGCCCTTGCGAGTAGATGCAGTGAGTGTGAACTGGCTGACAGCGAGCAGGCTGCCATCAATATCCAGAAGGCTGCGGTTCATTACACCATTGTCGTCGGGGAAAATGCGGAGAGCAGCAGTTTTATCGGCAAGCCAAGCGGCATCGTCAAGAGAGTCGCCATGCTCCACACCCACGAGCACCAACAGACCGGGACCGATAGAGGAGTGCACGGAACCGGCGATGCTGACGGAGGCACTGGTGACACGCTGAATAACTATTCTCATAGTGGAAAATTCGTTTACGCAAAAATACAATTTTTTTGCCTTATAATTCCGCAGGGGGCCTAAAATATCAATAATGACGAGTCAAATTAAAGCCAAGTATGATGTGCAATAAAGAGTTATTATGACTATATTTGCAAAAAATTATACAGCAATACCAATCATGAAGTTATATAACGAGCTATTGACCCTTGCCGCTGTAGCCGCCATGAGCATGAGCACAGAGGCAGCCTATGCGTACAACGAACCTTCGGACACCGCCACCACAGCCGACATCGCGGCATGGGAAACAACCCACTGGCGCGGGACGACCGCCCTGACATGGGCATCAAAAGACTCAGTTTACCGCTTTACCGCCCCGGTGGTACAAAGTCAGGTGAGCGATACGACTGTGTATGCATGGAGGGGAGAGAGAATAGGGCTTGAGGCTCTGGTAGTGGCACCGGAAGCCACAGAACCGCTTAAGGTGGAGCTTGGCGACTGGACCGGTCCTGACGGAAAGAAAGTGAAGATGCCTGAGAGCTATGCGGCATGGATGCGCTCGCAGATAGCCACGCACCATCAGGCATGCGGGTATCCGGATCCCAATCTCCCCACCTACACCATAGCCGACATGATAGACCTGCCCGGCAGCGAAGTGGCTTTTGAGGCCAAGCATGTGCGCCCCGTATGGTGCAGCATAGAGGTGCCGTCATCGCTAAAACCGGGTGTATATACCTCGTGGCTGAAGCTTATGCAAGGCAAGAAAGAGCTGCAAAAGATAAAGCTTAATGTGGAGGTAAGCGCGAGACAGCTTCCGGAACCGGAAGATTACAAGTTTTATCTGGATTTGTGGCAACAGCCATACGCCATTTCGCGCTATTACAATGTGGAACCGTGGAGCAAAGAGCATCTTAAATATTACGAGCCATATGCCAAGATGCTGGCGCGTGCAGGGCAGAAGGCCACAAGCGTGATACTGTTCTACGAGCCGTGGGGTGAACAGAGCAATGACAAATTCCAGCCCATGGTGGAGACGACCCGTCATGCGGACGGAAGCTACAGCTATGACTATACCATACTGGACCGCTATGTGGAGTATATGGACTCACTGGGCGTGAAGGGCGACATAGAGTGCTTTACCATGATACCGTGGGAGATGAATTTCCGCTACAAAAATGCAGATACCGGGGAGTATGAGTTTCTGAAAACCACTACTGATGCACCGGAGTATGCGGCTTTGTGGACTCCATTTCTAAAAAATCTTGCACAGCATTTCAAAGAAAAAGGGTGGTATGACAGGCTGCTTATAGTGATGGACGAAAGACCGCTGAATGATATGCTGCGCGCCTATGAAGTGGCACAGAATGCCGTGCCGGGAATACGCATGTCGCTTGCCGGAAATTATCATAAGGAGCTGATAAACGACCTTGATCTGTACACGATAATCAAAACGGAGTTCTTTCCTCTGGAGGACCTGAAACAACGCAGGGAAAAAGGGAAGCTGTCGCTGATGTACACATGCTGCGCTACACCGGCACCGAGCCAGTTCATAAACAGTGCGCCGGCTGACGGGGCATATTTGCCGGTCTATTCCACGGCTACAGGGTTTGACGGTTATCTGCACTGGTCGTTCACCAACTGGACCAACAACCCGATGGAGGACGCAAGATTTCATATGTTCGCCCCGGGTGACACTTATTTCGTATATCCCGACGGACGCAGCTCAGTACGATATGAACGGATGCTTGAGGGGATTCAGATGAGCGAAAAGGTGCGTCTGCTTCGCGAAGAGATGGACCGCAATCAGGATTATGCCGGACTTGCGGCACTGGAGGCCGCTCTGCTGCCAATACGCACAGGTGCTATGCGCGACTACTATACTACCGCTACTGTGGTGAATGATCTACAGAAGGATCTCAAGGCTCTGAGCGAAAGATAAGTTTGACGGAGGGTGGGGGCCTTGGCTCGCGCCGGGCCGTGACTGCGCACACTCCGCGGCTTGTCACGGGTTCCTTTTGGGTGCCTGTGGCCGCCAACTCCGCGCCGTTGGCGCTCCGCAGGCGGTTGTAAAGAAATCGCACGCTCCGCGGCTCTCTTTGTGGATAACGGCTTCGTGAGGTGGGTGTCCGGAGATCGCGCATCCTGCGCTATCCCATGGTGTCCCGCAGCTGCGTACGAGAGAAGAGCGAATCGCGCATCTTGCGCTCGCTTTGTGAAGGGGCGGGTGCGCAGGGGTGTTGGGGAGGTGCGGGGTCTGCACTTGCCGGTGGGTGAGGGGATTTAAAAATGAAAGTGCACTTCTTCCCAGAAGCGCACCTCCCTCATAACCAAAATTCAAGTATATATATATATTGTCTAACAAAACATCGCAGATACAATATCAGACGACAAAACACTCCAAAACGGATAGGGGTGTGGGAAACCAATTGTAGATAGGGAATAATAATTGCTTTGTTCCATAGCCCGAAATGGGCATCCCTGTGTGCATTGTGTCTTTTTGAATACAAAATTACAACATTATGAAGCATTTGTCAAGATTTCAGGTGCAAACAAAATATAAAATACCTAAATTGTGATTTTAACAAATGGGATTTTGCTATTTTTGTATTCATAATGGAAAGACTTAAACCACTAATAGGACTGACGCTGCCACAGCTACAGGTTGTGGCCCAGGAATGCGGGATGCCCCGCTATGCCGGGGCACAGATGGCCAAATGGCTATATGACAAACGAGTGACGAGTATCAGCGAGATGACCAACCTGAGCAAGGCTTCGCGCGAAAGGCTCGCCCAGGAGTACACTATAGGGCGCACGGAGCCAAAGACAAGGGTTGTGAGCAGCGACGGCACAGCGAAATATTTGTTTGAAGGTGCGGGAGGCCGCGATGTGGAAGCTGTGATGATTCCGGACAAAGAGAGGGCCACACTGTGCATAAGCTCCCAGGCGGGGTGCAAGATGAACTGCTATTTCTGCATGACCGGCAGACAAGGGTGGCACGGGAATCTGAGCGCGGCACAAATAATCAATCAGGTGCTGTCGGTGCCAGAGAGCGGGTCCCTGACCAATATAGTGTTCATGGGTATGGGCGAGCCGATGGACAATCTTGAAGCTGTACTCAATGTGATAGATATTCTCACCTCATCGTGGGGGATGGCATGGAGCCCAAAGAGAATCACGGTGTCATCAATAGGGAAACTCAAAGAGCTTAAAGAGCTGCTTGACACCACGAAAGTGCATATAGCCATAAGCGTCCACTCGCCTTACAGCGAGGAACGCACAGGCCTGATGCCTGTGGAGAAGGCATATCCGATAACGGAAGTGATGGGACTGCTGCGCCAGTATGACTTCGCACACCAGCGGAGACTGAGCGTGGAGTACATAATGTGGCAGGGTGTGAACAGCGACATTCGCCACGCCAATGCGTTGGCCCGTCTGCTCAAGGGCACGGACTGCAGAGTGAACCTGATAAGGTTTCATGCGATACCGGGTGTGGAACTGCGGCCGTGCAGCGAGCAGGTGATGACCGAGTTTCGCGACAGGCTGAACGCACTGGGTATCACGGCAACCATACGAGCCTCGCGCGGCGAAGACATAATGGCCGCCTGCGGAATGCTTGCCGGCAAAGCCAAAGAGAAGAAGGAGCCGGAAGCATGAAAATCCGCGTGACACATAGCCCGGACAGCCCGAACATACTTACCGACGCGGCAAGTGTGATGGAGATGTGCGCACATCCGGAATCGTTTGAGGGGACCAAGGTGATACATGACGGACGGAACAGGGTGGTGCTGTACACGGACAAGGCAAACGGGCGGAAATATGTGATAAAAAGCTTCAAACAGCCCAATACGGCCCAGAGAATAGCGTACACATGGTTCACTCCAAGCAAGGCAAAGCGGGCGTACAATTATGCCGCAGAACTCAGGGCGCGGGGAATTGACACGCCAAAGGAAACGGCCTACATAGAAACATACATGCACGGGCTACTGAGCCATTGCTATTTTATATGCGAATACATACCGTGGCCATCGCTCGCGAGCCTGTGGCTCCCCAATTTGCCGTTTACGGATGCACAGATAGGGCTGCTTGCCGGAACGCTGGTGAAAATGCATGAGGCGGGAGTGCTTCACGGCGACACCAACATAGGCAATTTTCTGTATGACGCGGAGACCAATAAGCTAACCACTGTGGATGTGAACAGGACGAAGTTTCTTGAGCGTGAACCGAGCCACAAGGAGTGCCTTGACAACATGGTGAGGCTGACCCACCGAACTGACGTGCTCGGCAAAACCGGCGAACAATATGCAAGACTGCGTGGTTGGAACGAAAAAGAAGTGACGGAATATCTGCTTGAATCGCTGCATGAGTTTGAGCAGAAGCGAAACCGCCGTCAGAAAATGAAAAAGTTATTTTTACACCGATAAAAAACCATATCCATGAGCAATTCACTCAAAGTATATTGCAAAAACACGGGCCGTTATCTGACCATAAACGGCGGCGACACGCTGCAACAGATTTATGAGGGGGTGAAAGATGAAATACCGTTTGTGCCAATCTGCGCGAGGGTGAACAACCGGAACGAGGACATGCTGTTTCCGGTATATTCACCCAAGATGGTGGAGTTTTTGCCACTGAGCAGCGACTCGGCGCAGCGCACCTACACGCGGTCGCTGAGCATGATGCTTTACAAGGCTGTGAACGAATTGCTGCCGGGGTACAGACTGAGGATAGAACATTCGGTGAGCAGGGGATACTATTGCCGCATAACCGGAAAGGACAAACCGGATATGAACGAATGGGTGCCCAAGCTGAAAGAAAAAATGAAAGAGCTTGTGGAGCAAGACCTGACATTTGAACGCAAAGAGAGGCTGACTGAAGACGCAATAGAGATATTCGAGGGCCAGGGACTTGACGACAAGGTGAAGCTGCTGCGCACGTTGCAGGAACTTTACACGGTTTACTACAAGCTTGACGGCCTGTGCGACAGCTATTATGGAGCACTTGCGCCGTCAACGGGAGTGCTGAGGGTGTTTGACCTTCAACCTTACAAAGAAGGGATGCTACTGCTAGGGCCTAACCGTGAGAACCCGTCGGAAGCGAACGTGCCCATCCAGCAAGAGAAGATGTTTGCGGCGTTTACCGATTACGTGAATTTCAACCATATAGTAGGGGTCAGCAATGTGGGAGAGCTGAACAAGGCCGTCATGGAGGGTCAGGACGCGATGCTCATAAACGTGTCGGAGGCCCTGCACAACAACCGCATAGCCTCCATAGCAGATGACATAAAGCGCAAATTTATGGCCGGGGGGGCAAGAATAGTGATGATAGCCGGTCCATCCTCATCAGGCAAAACCACATTCACAAAGCGTCTGGGCATACAGCTTATGACAAATTTGCTTGAGCCCCAGATGATATCGCTTGACAACTATTTCGTGGACAGGCAACACACGCCTCTGGACGAGAACGGGGAGCTGGATTATGAATCGCTGTACGCGCTTGACCTTGAACGGTTCAACGCGGACCTCAACGCCCTACTGCGCTACGAAGAGGTGGAACTGCCCTACTACAACTTCGCCACAGGCGCGCGTGAGTACCGGGGAGAGAAAATGCGGCTTCATCCCAACTCGATACTGCTGATAGAGGGGATACACGGACTGAATCCGAAGCTTACGGAGAATGTGCCGGACAAGCATAAATACAGAGTGTATGTGTCGGCCCTGACCACCATATCAATTGACGACCACAACTGGGTTCCCACCACCGACAACCGCCTTCTGCGGCGGATAATACGCGACAACAAGTATCGCGGCACATCGGCAGTGGACACCATAAAGAGATGGCCGAGCGTGAGAAGGGGTGAGGAGAAGTGGATATTCCCCTATCAGGAGAATGCGGACGCCACGTTCAATTCGTCGCTGCTGTTTGAGTTAGGCGTGCTAAAGGACCGGGGCGAGGAGGTGCTGAGACATGTGCCGCACAATATACCGGAGTTTGCGGAGGCAGCCCGTCTGCGCACTTTCTTAGGGTATTTCAAACCGATAAGCGAACAATATGTGCCGTCAACATCACTGCTGCGAGAATTTTTGGGCGGATCATCGTTCAAATACTGAAATTATTAGTTACTTTTGTGTATGATCAAAGCACACCAGATAGTTAAAAGCTTCGACCATCTCACAGTGCTGAAAGGGATAGACCTTGAGGTACACAAGGGCGAGATAGTGTCGATAGTGGGACCGAGCGGAGCGGGGAAAAGCACCCTGCTACAGATACTCGGGTCGCTTAGCCGTCCCGACAGCGGGAGTGTAAGCTTTGACGGGACGGACATATTTGCGATGAACGACAACCGGCTGGCACGGTTCAGGAACAAGCACATAGGGTTTGTGTTTCAGTTTCATCAGCTATTGCCGGAGTTCAGCATGGAGGAAAATGTGGCAATGCCGGCAATGATAGGAGGAGCCAGCCGCAGCGAATCACTGGAAAAAGCGAGAAAACTGATAGAATACATGGGACTGAGCGACCGCGCGAAACATAGGCCGTCAGAACTATCGGGCGGCGAAAGACAGCGTGCCGCCGTAGCGAGAGCGCTCGTGTGCAATCCGGGAGTGGTGCTTGCCGACGAGCCGTCAGGGAGCCTTGACAGCCACAACCGTCAGGAACTCCACCGGTTGTTTTTTGACTTGCGCCGTGACATGGGCCACACATTCGTGATAGTGACCCACGATGAACAGTTGGCAGCCGATACAGACCGCATAATCAAGATGCGCGACGGTATGATAACCGAAATACTCACCAAAGAGACCACAACAGCCGAAATATGCATACAGGACTGACGAAAGACAAGATATTGCGCAGGGCTACTCCCCTGCTTTGCCTGCTCACCGTGTGGCTGCTGAGCGCATGCCGCGACGAGCCGGAAGATCCCGACGGCGGAATAGCCATGTACCAGAACATAGCCACCTATGTCGGCGACAACAATTCAGGACGCTCAATGCTGGAATACCGCGAGATAAACGATTCCCCTATTGTCACGCTTACCCTTCAAGGACGGCTGAACCAAGAGCAAGTGCCTATAGGGACACGACTTCTGGTAACCTACACATTGCCTGAGGGGACTGCCTACGGCACAAGTACGGGCATAGAAGCGCGGTCGCTAAACGTGATATACAACGGCACGGTGAAAACCGATGCTACCGCCCTACCCTCTATGGAAGAGTCAGAAGGGATATATGTGATGACATTTTACCGGTCGGGAGAGTATCTGAACCTTATGGCACAGCTGCCAGCCAGCTCGGGCAAAAGAGAGTTTGACCTTGTGGCCGACGCCACGACCCTCAATGACGAGATACCGCAACTGTATCTGACCACTCATGCCGAAAATGAGGAGGGGTACAACCGCAAGACCATAGCATCGCTGAATATGGGCGCAGTATGGAATATGCCTTCATGCAAGGGCGTAGAGGTGCATTTGAAAAACACCAACAATATCTATCAGCAGAGAGTGGTGTTTTTGAAGAGTGAATAAACGACAAAAAAATTATAAAAGATATGGAACAGAAAAAAGGACAAGAAATCAAGATTGAACTGACACCGGAAGTGGCGGGCGGCCATTACTCAAACTTTGCCGTCATAACCCACGGGCCGTCGGAATTTTACTTTGACTTTATAGCCCTCGCTCCGAATATGCCTCAGGCAAAGGTGCAGAGCCGCGTAATCATGACCCCAGAGAATGCCAAAAACCTGATGAACGCGCTGATGGAAAATGTGCAGCGTTATGAAGCAATGTTCGGCGAAATCAAACCGAAGACACCGCGCAACAACCCGGCCAACGGGGGCAACAATCAGGGAGAGATACCCAATCCATTCATGTTCGGCGGCAACGCATAAAAAAGAATAGGCAATGGCAATCAAAGAGAATAATCTGCAAATATATAATTCGCTGTCGCGAATGAAGGAGCTGTTCAAGCCACTGAATCCCGACAGAGTGGGAATGTATGTGTGCGGACCCACAGTGTATGGCGACGGCCATTTAGGACATGCCCGTCCGGCAATAACATTTGATGTGCTGTTCCGCTATCTGCGCCATCTCGGGTACAAGGTGCGCTATGTGCGCAATATCACCGATGTGGGGCATCTGGAGCACGATGCCGACGAGGGAGAGGACAAGATAGCCAAGAAAGCGCGTCTGGAGCAACTGGAACCGATGGAAGTAGTGCAATACTATCTTACGCGGTATCACAAGGCAATGGACGAGCTGAATGTGCTACCGCCGTCGATAGAACCGCATGCATCGGGGCATATCATAGAGCAGATAGAGTACATAAAGAAGATACTTGAGAGCGGATATGCGTATGAGAGCAACGGCTCAGTGTATTTTGACGTGCCCAAGTACAACCGCGACCATAATTACGGAAAGCTGTCGGGGAGAAACATAGATGAGTTACTAAGCGCCACACGCGCACTCGACGGTCAGGAAGAGAAACATAATCCGGCGGATTTCGCGTTGTGGAAGAAGGCTTCGCCCGAACACATAATGCACTGGCCATCGCCATGGAGCGAGGGATTCCCGGGGTGGCATCTAGAATGCTCTACTATGGGAGAAAAGTATCTTGGCGAGCAGTTTGACATACATGGAGGCGGCATGGACCTGAAGTTTCCGCACCATGAATGCGAGATAGCACAGTCGGTGGCCCACAACGGACATGACACCGTGCGGTACTGGATGCACAACAACATGATAACCATCAACGGCCAAAAGATGGGAAAATCATTGGGGAACTTCATAACCCTACAGGAGTTTTTCACCGGCAACCACAAGCTGCTGTCACAGGCATACTCGCCGATGACCATACGTTTCTTCATACTGCAGGCACATTACCGCGGGACGGTGGATTTCAGCAACGAGGCACTGCAGGCATCGGAAAAAGCCCTGCAACGCATGCTGGAAGGTTACAAAAGAACCGGCGACGTCAAGGCGAGCGACACCTCAACGGTGAATGTGCAGCAGATAGCCGAGAAATGCTATGAAGCCCTTGACGACGATCTGAACACGCCGATGGTGATAGCAGCCCTGTTTGAAGCCGTGGCAATGGTCAACCGCATAAACGACGGCACCGACAAAGCCACTGCCGAGGATATAGAGGCACTGAAAAATGTGTTCCGCACATTCCTTGGCGACATACTCGGCGTGCGTCTTGACGGAGCGGCCGCAACCTCGGGAGCCGAAGAGGGAGCGCTGAAACCGTTTGAAGATGCAGTGGACCTGCTGCTGGGCATACGCGCCGAGGCAAAGGCCAAGAAGGACTGGGCGACGAGTGACCTTATACGCAACCGCATGTCAGAGATAGGATTTGATGTGAAAGACACCAAATCGGGCTGGGAGTGGAAGCTTAAATAGGATTAATATATTACCGCACAATAGGCCACTCATGGTGCTTCAAGGCAGCTATGAGTGGCTTTTCTTTGCCCTGAAGATAAGAGTTGCAGAGAGCGTGGAAACGAGGGGAATGATTCATTTCGGTGAGATGAGCAAGCTCGTGACAGATTATGTATTCGCGAAGCTCCAAAGGGAGGAAAACAAGGGCGCAACTGAGAGTTATGACGCGGGAGCGGGAGCATGTGCCGAGTGTGCGCAAACCGCGGCCAATGCGCCATGAATCGGGTGAGACCCCTACCCTTGCGGCGACCTGCACGGCATACGGAATCAGCAACCGTGGCGCAAGCCTGTAAGCAAGACGGCAAAGGACGGAACTGACAAACTGCTCGGTAGCAGCATCCTCAAGAGAGAGTTCCGAGCCAATGCCGAGCCGCGAACGGGGTATGCCCTCCCCTATTATCACCTGCCTCGGACTGACCGACTGGGAGTAAAGCTCAATGTCAACACCGTGGCAAGAGATGACCTGACCGATATAGTAAAGCTGTGCGGACTGCTGCGGAAAGCGGGCATCAAATCGGGCCACAAGCTCGGAAATCCTGTCGGCAAGATTGTCGGCCGGATAACCGTATGGAACCGTGAGACGAAATTCGTTGTTTTTGCGGCGCAGGATAAGCGTGCGGGCCTGCCGGCGTGGAGTAACCATAATCACGCGGCCATCGGGAAGAAGACCACGCACAGGTGCATAAAGCGGCTTCATGAGCAACTTATAGGTAAGTTTACACTCCCCAAAGGAGTTTGGAACGCAGAGTGAGCGGGAAATCCATGTCAGCGAGGTGAACCACGTGAACCTGCCACGGTGCACGCTCAATGTGAAGACGGACACCTTCGTGAAGCACCTGACTCTTGCCATCAATACTGAGCAGGAAAGAGCCGGAGCGCGAGCGGACATCAGTGTCAACGGTTTCGGAATCGCTCACTACAAGCGGACGCATGGCAAGCGAATGTGCCGCAATGGGGGAAATGACCCACACCGGAGCGGCAGGCGAAACAATGGGACCGCCCACACTGAGATTGTAGCCCGTGCTGCCTGTGGGAGTGGAGACTATGAGGCCATCGGCGCGGTATTCGGCAAGGACGGAACCTCCAAGGCGGGTGGATACCGTGATCATGGAAGCGGTGTCCTGCTTGAGTATGGCGACCTCATTGAGAGCGAAAGCAAAACCTTTGAGGCGGACATCGGGAGACGAAACGGCGAGTACGGAACGAGGCTCGACAGTGCATTTGCCGGAAAGAATCTGCTCCATGACATGAGGCATGTCGTCAATCTGAGCGGCGGCGAGGTAGCCGAGATGCCCGGAATTTATGCCGATAATGGGAGTCTGGAGAGCACCGACAGAGTTGGCGGTGCGCAGAAAAGTGCCATCGCCGCCAATGCTCATCACAAGGTCGGCCACGGGAGGTTTTTCGGACTCAAACACGGGGTATGATGCAGCAACATCGGTGTATTGCACAAGATAGTCGCTGTAGCGTTTCTCAAGCATGAATTTCACGCCCGAACCGGCATAAGTAGCCAAAAGGGTCATAACCCCAATCACCTCGGCCCGACGCTGAGGGTCACGCGGCTTGTTGCCGTAAATAGCAATAGTCATACTCATGGGCTACATATTGATATGGAGAAGCAATTCACCAACCCTTTCGCTAAGAGAATCGGAAATCGGCTCGTCGGCATCATGAATATCCACCACCCGGTAACCATATCGCTCAAGAGAGCGTGCGACAGAAGCGGCACTGCGCCTGTTGACACGCAAATCAACTACGACCTCGCCATGGTCAGTGACGAGAGAGGTGACATTGAGGTTGAGCAGGTGTGCATCCACATCCTCAACGGCATGTGCGATGCGCGAAGCGGAATAGTCGGTTCTGTAGCAAGCCACACTAAGTTCGGAAGATTCCTCGACAGGAGGGAACAGCCGCTCCTCGCGATGCAATGCGGCAGTGGGTGATAAGGGTAATATGTTATCTTTTGCGGTCAATCGCTTTTAATTATGATTAATTCTATCTAATTTTGCCGTTAAGTTTCGGTGGATGCAAAATTAGGCATTTTTATGCATATATCCTTGCTATTTAAACGACCGGAACAAAGATTCAGTTTTTTTATATGACAAACCTGAGTGTAAATATCAACAAAGTAGCCACACTACGCAACGCCCGAGGTGAAAATGTGCCGGATTTGCTGCGTTTTGCGGCAGAATGCGAACGGCTTGGAGCCGCCGGGATTACAGTTCACCCTCGCCCCGATGAACGACATATCAAACGCGAAGATGTGTTCAAACTGCGGCCACTGATAAAAACCGAATTCAATATAGAGGGTTATCCATCGCCGGAATTCATGGAGCTTGTGCTTCAAGTAAAGCCAGCACAAGTAACGCTGGTACCCGATGCCCCGGGCGACCTGACATCGCACGAAGGATGGGATGTGGAGGCCAATATGGAGTTCCTTACATCAATAGTTGACCGTCTTCGCGAAGCCGGGATACGCTCGTCAATATTCGTGGGAACCGATGTGGAGAACATACGCGCCGCCGCACGTGCCGGAGCAGACAGAGTGGAGCTTTATACCAAGCCGTATGCCGACAATTACAACAACGACAGAGCGAAAGCAGTGGAACCGTTTGTGACGGCAGCACGTGCAGCCCGCAGTGCGGGAATGGGCATCAATGCCGGACATGACCTGAATCTGGAGAACCTGAAGTATTTTCACGCCCAAGTGCCGCACCTGAACGAGGTGTCGATAGGTCATGCACTGATCAGCGATGCGCTGTATCTGGGTCTTGCCGAAACTATAAAACAATATAAAGAATGCCTGATATGATAGAGAATGTAGCAGGGCAGGAGCTGTCGGTATGGGAATTGTGCCTTGAAGGCGGATTCATAATGATACCACTGGCACTGCTGGCAGTGATATCAATATACGTGTTCATAGAACGCGCAATCGTGATAAGGAAAGCCTCAAAAGAAGATTCATCGTTTATGCAGCGGATACGCGGCTATATACATGAAGGAGAGATAGATACGGCCCAAAATCTGTGCGCCCGGACAGACACACCTTATGCCCGACTGATTTCAAAGGGAATAAGCCGCATAGGGCGACCGATGAACGATGTGCTCGTGGCGATAGAGAACACGGGCAACCTTGAAGTGGCGAACTTAGGAAAAGGGTTGCCATGGCTGGCAACCACAGCAGCCGGGGCGCCGATGTTAGGTTTTCTCGGAACTGTGATAGGTATGGTGCAGGCGTTTTACAATCTGGCAAGCGCCGGTTCAAGCGCGAATATAGATGTGCTTGCGGGCGGTATCTACGAAGCATTGGTGACCACCGTTGCCGGACTGATAGTGGGCGTTATAGCACTGTTTGCCTACAATTATCTCGTTGCGCGTATCAACGGAGTGATGACACGCCTTGAGGGTAACACCATGGAGTTCATGGACCTGCTAAACGAACCGGCTTGATATGGCACTGAAGCGTCAATTTGAAATGACATCGCTGTTTTCGATGGCGTCGATGACGGATGTGATATTTCTGTTGCTGATATTTTTTATGGTGACAAGCACGTTTGTGTTTCCCACGGCATTGGAAATCAATCTGCCTCAAAGTTCGGAACAAACGGCCATAAAACCGGGCACCAGAGTGTATATTGACAAGGATATGGCGATGTATGCCTCGTTTGATGATGAGGAGCCACGCAAAATGGAGAGCAGAGAAGAGCTGTTGGCATTTCTGCAACTCACTCAGCAGCAGGACAGCACGCGTCAGTTCATAGCCGTTTATGCCGATGAAGAGGTGCCATACGGAAAAGTGATAGAGGTGCTTGATTTAGGAGCGACCTCAAATCTGAAAATGGTGCTTGCCACCAAACCGGCCCCCTCAAAACTTAAAGAAGCCGCACAGTGACACAGGAGCGGAAAGTCAAATCAATAGCCTTGGGAATTACACTGCTGCTATGCGCACTTGTAATAGCCCTAATGCTCGTGCTGACACTCAAAAGAGCGGAGCATGAGGATCGCGTATGGCCACCAGTGGACAGCAGCGAGCTATTGTTTGACGGGGAATATGTGAAATTTGGTGACATACCGGAACCGGCACATAATGACAACAAGGCTTCAAGCACCGCACAATCGCCTGACATTTCGGGCATAGACCGCACTGACGGCGGCACTCCAGAAAAGGCTCCGGCTCCTGTAATTACGAGCGAACAGGAATCGCCTGCAAAGGTTACGAAAAAACCGCAGCCGGAAAAAGCCGGACCCACCAAAGAGGAACTTGAAAAAAGAGAGAAAGAGAAACGCCAACAAGAACAAAAAAAGGAGATAGCGAACCGAGTGAAATTCGGCGGCACAGGATCGGGACGCGGTGAATCGGGCAAAAGCGGATCGCCAAACGGCAATGCCGACCACGGCGCTTTGAGCGGCACACCCGGAACCTCGCTAAAAGGGCGTACTCTGGAGTCGTGGGCACGCCCAACAGGTCGCGCGACGGGTACAATAGTGGTGAGTGTGCGCGTGAATCGCCAAGGACATGTGATTGCGGCCTCGTACAGCCGCGGAACAGGTGCGGTGGCAGCGAACACTGCGGCACGGCAAAGCTGCGTACAGGCGGCAAAAAACAGCCGTTTTTCGGTGTCAACGGATGCACCGGCCGAGCAGACCGGCACAATTACCTATAAATTTGATTAAAGGAAAGACTAAAACATAGTAGAAAATGCAATGCGCCGGTTGCTGAGAATGATGCAACCGGCGCATTGAGTTATAATGAATGTGTATAAGACCTGTTATTTACGGGAAGACGGACGCTGTTTTCTGAAAGAGATGTGCTTTTTAGCTTTAGATGGTGCAACAGCGGGACGGTTCTGAGCGGCAGACTCATCAGAGTATGTGTATGTGACAGAAGAAGAATAAGAGTAACCGCCACCATAATGGCTTGTGCCAATTTCAGACTTCACGAGACCCTGTGCATTGAGGGAATATTGCACATCGCTATACTCCTGACTGTCGTTATCAATAATTTTTGTGGGATATTTATTGGGGCCTATGCCAAGAACGCCAACGAACATGAACGGCTCAATGCCTCCATCAAGATCAATGGCGCTTATCACTTCATCGGTGTACTGACAGAAAGCATTGGGATAGGCATTGTCGTACTCAAAGGTGATATTGTTGGTCCAGCTATCGCTCTCGCCCTCATATACCTCAGAATATGTGCCGTATGCAGACAGCAACAATCCATTGCTCCAAGTGAGGGTAGTGCTACCCTTCATCCAATCGGAGTTACCTCTGCCGCGCTCTTCATATACAGCCTCAATGAGATGACCGGAGGAATCGTAGCTGAAGTTCCATGTGACATCAGTAATAACAACCCCGGATTCCTCGTGTTCGGTGAGCGTGGAACTGACGCTTGTAATCAATCCGGAGTCGGTGTTGGTAATGTGCCAAATTTCTTCTTCGTTATATTCGCGATAGGTTACAGTGCCTGTAGCGAAGTCCACGATGTAGGTCTCGTTGCTATCATCAGTAACGGTTTTAATAAGGCCTGCGGCATCGTAAGTGAAACGAGAGCCATAGCCATATTCATCATCCAATACGGACATCAGGCGTACGCCGCCGAAATTGGAAGGAGACTGAGAGGGTACCACCGGCCCTGCGGAAGGGCCACCATTGCCACCGTCGGGGCCATTGGGGTCGTCGTCATCGCTGCCGCAAGAGACACTAATGCCGCATAATGCAGCAGCAACGGCAAAAGCAAAAATTTTTTTCATGTTGGAATGTTGAAGTAATTGATAATTTGCGCAAATATGTGGGGCACAAAACGAAGCGTGCAACGGAGTGTAACACGGTAAAAGGCTGAATTTGGGCGTTTTGATTGGTCGAAAAGTCGATAAAGGTTTACGCCAAAAAGTTTACATTGCTTTACATTTGGTTTACATTTAGGCGTGAAAAGTTTACACGCGAGTTAATCTAACGTGTTGATATATTTGCATCTACTTTACACGATGCCTTAAAATGGTGCGATTATAATTGTTGTGAGTTGTCGATGTTATGTAAAGGTGGTAATTGGCCGAAATGTATTATAACGCCATTATAACGTTTACTCTAATGTAACATGCGAAAATTTAACATTTCGGGCAAATGTATAGTAAAATTTCGTCTTATTACCGCTTATATATAATTGAAGTACAATAATATGACTAAAATTGCACGTTTCGTTTTATGTTAAATGTATAGTGGAGCGTCAGCTAGAGTGTCATTTTAACAATTAGCAGATGATTTCCCGGAATTGTTAATTGTGTTTTTTGTCGCGTATGACTTTTAAGAGTCGTTTGATAGTCGAGGTTGTTTTACTATTGGGTTCGCACTCGATTAAAACGGACAGAATTCCGGACATTTCATTTTCAAGGCGTTTAATAGGATTAACGCCGACAATATTCTTATATTTTTCAAGTATAGATTTAATTTCCGGCTTATGTTCAAATTTATAGATTGCATCCCGTGTAACGCCGAAATATCGCGCTAAATCGCATTTGCGTGTAATACCTTATCGATGCGCCCCCACATAGTTTTGAAGCGTCAGAGGCGGCCTTAAACTGGCTGTATGGGCTTTTATTACCCGGTTGACATAATAAACGCTTGCGCCGATGTTATCGGCGATTTCTTCCGGCGAAAATATGCCGTACTGTTCGATGATGCGTTCTTTGACCGTCATTGGAATAAAACCGCCCGGTGGTGAGACGTTGCGCCGGGCGGTTTCGGGATAAGTGAGAAAATGTGCTTATTTGATTGTTACCGCGAGTTTTGCGGCTTTGATGTCATTTGCGGTTGACAGTGCCTCGATGAGGTTGCGCATTGTGATGAACGCGCAATGCAGTTCAGCGGTGAGGTTTGTTGCGCCGTCATTGCCGAATAGAGCCTCAACAGCGTGAAAGTAGATAGTTTGGAGGTCGTTTCGTATTTCTTCGGGGTCGTTCCATTCGACCATGACCTTCATAAGGTCGTCGAGATTGTAGCGGCTGGCGTTTTGTGCCACTCTTGCCACATTGTCACAAGCTGTGTTCATAACTGTTAATTTTTAGGAGGTTAAATAAAAATGCAGCCCTTAGGTGTCCTACGCTATTAACAGTTAACAAGCGCCGGGGCGTTTCCGCGCTCCGCACCATAGGCCGCAAATATCTTTTATGGGAATTGCTTAAGAGGTTCATAACTGTTAATTTTTAGGATATGCGAAATTACTCAATTATTCCGACATACCAAAATTTCGAGGGCAAAAATAATAAGTCTGCAACGCTTTCACACAAAAAGTGTGCAACCATTGCATAGAAGTGTGCAACCATTGCACACTTTTTAGGCGGTTTCAATAAGTGGATATAATTTTGAGCAACAAAACATTAGAAACCGCAAAATATGGCAAACAACAAATTCACAGTGTCAGACGAGACACTTAACAGCTACGGAAGCGTTGTGCTTACCTCCGGCATCAACATTGCCCGGTTTCAGCGCAACCCGATAATGCTCTACATGCACGACCGTGACAAAGGCGTTATAGGCCGCTGGGAGAACATCACAAAGGAAGGCGACAAACTGACCGCCGAGGCCGTTTTTGACGATGCTACGGAACTGGGCGTAAAAGTCAAGCATCAGGTGGAAAGCGGCTTTCTCCGCAGTGCGTCAATAGGCATTGAGAACTGCAAATGCGAGACAATCAACGGAGTGCAGACTATCGTGGAATGTGATTTGATTGAAATATCAATAGTTGACGTTCCGGCAAACGAGAACGCCGTCAAGCTGTTCAAAGAGGGTTGGAAGCCCGTTAGAACGTTGTCCGAACTGAAAAGGAACAACCCGAAAAGCGACAATAACGAAGATACGCTCAGAACGCGCATAATTGACGTTTTGGGGCTTTCGGAAACGGTGACTGACAAAGATATTATCGAGCATATCAAAACGCTATTAAACGAGCCGTCAAGCGTTGAAAAAGAAGTCGAGGAAGCAATCAACAACGGTCTTTTGTCAGCGTCAGACCGCAAAAGTTTCATGGCTATGGCCAAAGGAAACATAAAGGCTTTTCGCGGTTATTGCAAAGGCCGCAGGGAGTCACAAAAGGCTGAAATAGAACGGCTATTGGACAAAAACCAAAACAAAGTAATGCCGATGGAGCGCGCCACGTTCCGACATATCGGAGAGCGTCTCGGAGTCGAGGTTCTTCGCGGTGTTCTGGACTCCATGCACGGTCCGGCAAGAATTTCGGAGGTTATCAATCTGCTGGATGACAAAAGCCGTTGGTCGCTTGAAATGTACCGCAAATATGCCCCGGACGAACTCCGAGACAATCCAACTCTTTACAAGCGGTTGGTCGAACAGGAACGCGGACGCAGTGCAGTGGTAAAAGATTTGGATTACTACCGCCGAAACGAGCCGGACTACTTGGCAGCACATCCCGATTTATACATGCAACTAATTGAAAACGAACAAAAACGCAAATAATCATGGCACTAAACAAAGAGGTTTGGTTAAACCAAATCAAGGAGGGATTTTATCCCGATGACAGTTTCTTACAGAAACTTGTGAACTATGACGGTTTTGTAGAAAACGACAAAATTCACATAGCATCCGCAGGTATTGACCCCAAGGTGTTGATTAACAATACCACATATCCTATAACCGTTGTCGGACGCGATGACGATGACAACGAAATCACTCTTGACAAGTTCGAGACTGAAAACACGATAGTGCGCCGCCCGGACGCTATCGAGTACAGCTACGACAAACTTGAAAGCGTTATCCGTCAGCACCGCAGCACATTGCGCAAAGCTGTGACGATGAAAGCGACACATGCCATTGCGCCACAGTCAGACACGTTCGACACTCCGCTTGTAGTCACTACCGGGGAAGTTGCAGGCAACCGTCACCGCCTGACTTTCGCCGACATACTCGCCCTCAAGGAGCGTTTCGATGACGCGGACATTCCGATGGATCGTCGTTATCTGGTATTGCACCCGAAGCACGTTTCCGACCTGTTGCTTGAGGATTTGAAAATTTTCAAGGACTTGACCAACATCACCGATGGCGAGCCGACAAAGTTTGCCGGGTTCGGCTGTTTCTCGTGTTCGACAATGCCGACATACACAACCGACAAGGACGGCGCATTGGTTAAGGTCGCATATTCAGCAGAGGCAACCACACGCTTTGCAAGCGTGGCATTTTACGCCGATGAGGTGTTCAAGGCTGACGGCGAAATGTATATGTACGCCACCTATGACGACCCGAAAGAACGCGCTACTATCGTAGGCTTTGACAAACGTTCTATCGTGCTGCCTATCCGAGGCAAGGGCATAGGCGCGATTGTCAGTGCCGAAAAGAGTGCATAAACGCAGTAATGCCAATCAAATAATAATATTGTTCCACCTATGCCGAAAACCATTCCAAAAGGCAATTCCTATGCCGCGAGAGTAAAGGCGGTAAATGAGGTGTATGACCGCCACGCCAAAAGCGGCATAAGCAACCGCGACATTTGGCGGCGTTACATATATCCTCAATTCGGCATAGCAGAGCGAACATTATACAATTATTTGAAACGCAGTGCGTTTATATGATATACAAGCACCCGGGAATGGCGAGCTGGCGTTTGAGTCCTAAGAGTCGCCCGGAGTGCTTTTGTTTTGAGCCTATTTGCGGATTGACGGTGTGAGGAAGTATAATAACCCTCACGCCGTCATATTACACTACAGACTTTTGCATGACTGACAATTAATTTCTAATTTTGCAACAACCCGTGAAGCGAGGGAATATCACCGTCGCTTGTGTGTTACTCCATGATGTTTCCCGGTGCATTGTGGTTTTATTAAGTCCGCGAGGGGGCGCGATAACTTCAAGCTAAGCGGCATCAGAGGAGCGGTTTTTACCGTTCCTCTGATTTTTTAGAATTGGTCAAAAAGTCGGATTTGTTCTTTGCTGGAAGCGTGGCCAAGAGCGGCATTAAACACATTTTAACAGAACATTTCGTTTTATTTAACATTTTCCAAACTCGTAACTTATTGATTTTCAATAGTCCATTTTATTGGCGGCCATCTCGTTCCGTTCGGAACGCTTTACACGACAAATAGCGCGTAACGTGTTGAGATACAAAAAAATATCATTCAAAAATCATTAGACAATTATCGCGTGTAAACTTTTCTAATTTTACACGTTTCGTTTTGCGGATTACAAATATAATGAATTGAAACAATCCAATCCAAAATTTTGCGGGACATAAAAATAGTATCAGACAAAAAAGCCCGCCAAAAGGCGAGCTTTTTCTACTTATGAATTTTGAAAAAAGGGAGGTTGAATGATGCTTAGTCGATCAATTCGTCGGCTTCATATCCGCCCATTTCACGGATAGCGTTTTTGAGCATCACATACTGCTGGAAGAGGTGGTTAACGGGAACCTCACCAGTTGTGTAGTCGTGCATCGGGCTCTTGAGGAAGAAGCTCAGGAAGCGCTGTATGCCGTAACGGCCGGCACGAGCAGCGAGGTCGCTGAGAAGAACGAGGTCAAGACAGAGGGGAGCGGCGAGGATAGAGTCGCGGCAGAGGAAGTTGATCTTGATCTGCATGGGATAACCCATCCAACCGAAGATGTCGATGTTGTCCCATCCTTCCTTGTTATCGTTGCGGGGAGGATAGTAGTTGATACGTACTTTGTGGTAGTAGTCGGTGTAGAGGTCGGGCTGCTTTTCGGGAACGAGGATGGACTCGAGAGTAGAGAGCTTGGAAACCTCTTTGGTACGGAAGTTGGCGGGTTCGTCAAGAACGAGACCGTCACGGTTGCCGAGGATGTTGGTAGAGAACCAACCGCTCAAGCCGAGGCAACGAGTGCCGATGATGGGAGCGAAACCGGATTTAACAAGAGTCTGACCGGTTTTGAAGTCCTTACCGGCGATAGGCATGTGAGTTTTGGTTGAGAGTTCCCACATAGCGGGGATGTCAACGGTGGTGTTAGGAGCACCCATGATGAAGGGAGCACCCTCGCTAAGTGCAGCGTAAGCGTAGCACATAGAAGGAGCGATGTGCTCTTTGTCGTCAGCTTTCATTGCAGCTTCGAGAGCAGCAAGAGTGCCGTGAACTTTTTCGTCAACGGGAACGTAAACTTCGGTAGAAGCAGCCCAAAGAACAACGATACGGTCGCAACCGTTTTCAGCCTTGAATTTGCGGATGTCTTCGCGAATCTGGTTGGTCATGTCCCAACGGTCGGTGCAGGTCTTCACGTTTTCGCCATCAAGACGCTTAGCGTAATTGTGGTCGAAAGCGGCCTTCATAGGAACGATCTTTTCAAGTTCGTCCTTAACGGGGTTGATGTCTTTTTCCTTGAGGACTTCGCAGTTGATAGCGCTTTCGTAAGCGTTAGCAGGATAAACATCCCAAGCGCCGAAAACGATGTCGTTGAGGTCAGCGATAGGAACTATTTCGTTGTATTTGAGATATTTCTTTTCAGCGCCCTGTCCAACACGGATTTTGTCATACTGAGTCATTGAGCCTACGGGTTTAGCGAGGCCTTTGCGGGTCATGAGCACACCGGTCATAAAAGTAGAAGATACAGCACCGAGGCCTACTACGAGTACGCCGAGCTTACCTTCTGCGGGCTTTACGTTAGTTTTTTTCATGAGTGAATTAAAAATAATGTTTTGGTTTTATTGATTTCAAAGTTAAAAAGCCAAATGCCCCGGAGCAGAAAGAAGCCTATGGGGCAAACAGCGCGTAAAAGTACTTCTAATTTTTGAATTGCAAAATAAAATTTATTCTAAAGTTATACCTCTTTTGGTTAATTTTTGAGAAAATAAGGCATATATAGTGAATATAGGTTAATTTTAGTGCAAAAACAAGTATTATTTGTAATCAAATGTAAATTGCGCTATTGGCGTGAAGAGTGGTCAAAATGTCGCATATATGGGGTCAGTCCACCATTTGAAGGACCTGAGACAGAGTGGAAATGATGGCAGGGTGCATCTGAGCATCCTCTTCGGGAGTCCATCCTTTACCTTTAAGCCACGCGACACGGCAACCGATGCTTTCGGCCGGTACAATATCCTTTTTATAACTGTCGCCAACCACGAGCACTTGCTGAGGAGGAAGCCCGAGGGCCTCCACACCGAGGCTGAAAATGCGAGGATCAGGCTTGCGGATACCGACGACAGCACTTTCAATAATAGACCGAAAATAGCGACGGAGGTCAAAATCCTCAAGAACGGCCTCAACATTGCCATAGAAGTTGGAGACAAGCACCATAGGGAAGCGGGAATAAAGCTCATCAAGCACGGGGCGCGCATCGGCGATAGAGTTGCGTGCCGCATCGTAGCAATAGTCGGCAACCGGCTTGGCCCAACGCTCTACGGCATCGGCAGGCAGATGCTGCTGATCAACGAGCCATTGCAGCTCAATGCGCATTTTGATGAGCAGGAGATCGGCAAAGGTGTGGTGGGGAAGTATATGGCGAGTGCGGGCAAGCTCGCGCTCGGCAAACACATAAGCATCGCGGAAGATGGATTTGTCAACGGGAACGGCATTGGCCTGATATCCGGCCCAAATCACTTCGCTCCAGTGGACACCACGGCTGTCGATAGTGCCACCATAGTCAAATATTATACCTTTAATATTTTCCATCTTTGAGCTGAGAGGTGAAGAAACGACAAATTTTTTCGTGACGGAGCACCATCATGACGAGCAGGAAGTTGAGGACAGTAAGCTCAAAGGCGAAATATAGCCACGGCATCTGGAGAAAGAGAGACGCAAAAAGAGCAATGGTGCGCCAATTGAAGGAAAGAATGTTGGTGTATTTCATGAGGGGGAGGCTGCGCTGACGGAAAGCCTCACGGAAGCTCATGGAGATGACACCGTCGGGAAAACGCTTTTTAAGCTCGCGGCGCAGCCCCTGCATGGCGGGAGCGGTGGCTTCCTGCTGAACGGTGTAGTTGGTGTAGGTGGTAAGGGTGAGTTTTTGCCAGAAATGTCCTTTCCAAGGGATTGATTTAAGCTTCTGCTTGAGTTCGGCGGCATTTTCAAGCTCGCTGCCTTCCTCGCCCTTGAGGAAATAGAGGTGGAACTGCCTGTAGTAGTCGGCCATGGCGGCCTGCTTGGCATGACAGAGCCCGGTGACTACAGCAATAACCCATATAAGCCACGGATGCTGCATGAAGAAAGGACTGGTGACATTTTCACGGAGACATATAGCCACATAGATGGTGGCAAACCAGAAGTCGCCGCTGAGTCCGTCAAGTATTCGACCGAGCCGCGAGTACTGGTGAGTCATTCGCGCAAGCTGTCCGTCGGCGCTGTCAAAAGAGTTGGCCCATACGAGCAGTAACATGCCGAGGATGTTGATCCAAAGATTATTGAAATAGAATGCAACACCGGCACCTATGCCGAGAAAAATGGATGCTATAGTTATGGCATTGGGGGTGACACCGAGCTTTTTGGCAAGTATAGCCCATGCGTAGCCAATAGGACGATAGAAAGCAAGATCAATGTGCTCCTCGGTGTCCATGGATTTGAGCGAAGCTCGGTATCCGCTCTGCTGCTGTTGAGACGCTTCGTTGTTATTAGTGATCATTTACGAGCCTTGATAGTGTTTAGAATACATTTGGCGATGTGAGGAGCGGCCTCGTTGCGGCACGGGGCAAAGCTGGGCCAGTCGTTGAAGTCAATGATGCGGATAGAACCGTCGGGATCGACGATGCAGTCGCCGCCATATATTTTGACATCAAGCACCTCACTTGCGCTCTGGCAGATAGACTGGAGATGCTGCTTGTCGAACTCAATGCCACGGCTCTTGCCGTTTATGGCTTCAAGGCCGTATTTGCTGTGTCCCTCATCGTAAGGATAGAACCACCAGAAGAATGGAGTGCCCTGCACGCCGTAGAATTTGATGAGGTCACCGACAAGGTGACGGTTGATAACGGCGCGTTTGATGCCACGGAGGAAGTATTCCTGAAGGACTTCCTGCGCTTCCTCGGGATGGCGCACATAGCTCACATCCTCCTTGTGCATGGCATGGAAATCGCCGCGCTTGATCCAAGCACCGGTGAACTTGGCTTTAACGAGAGCGTCGCGAACGCCTTCGTCGGTGTTGACAATCAGGCTCTCGGGGTAGGGGATGTTGGAGCCGAGAAGGATACGAGTCATGCGCTCGCGAGTGCAATTTTCAATGCCATATCCCGAGTTGATGACAATCTTGCCCTGATCCTCGGCCTGCTGCAGCAACTGGATGGAGCGCTGCTCACGGCACATGTTGACAATAATGTTTTCGGAAACGGAGCCGGCCATCCACTGCTCCTCGCTATATACGTTGACTTCGCATCCGCGCTTGCGGAGATGCTCAGCAACGAGATTGAAAATAGCCGCATCATTGCCGATGTGATTCGGGGAATATGCCCCGGCACGCATGATGCCTGCAATCTTGATTTCTGACATTTTGGTTAGGTTTAACTGTTAAATCTGCTTGATGAACTGCTCGGCGGTGGCAATGTCGCCTGCATGGTCCACATCAATAATCTTATCAAATGGGTATGCCTTAAGGACAAGGCCACTGTCAACGAGGGCTCGCTGATAGTTGCGCATGCGTGAAACGCCCTGCTCCATGCAACGCTCAAGCACGGCCAATGCAGGCGCAGTGAGGCCGTAAATGCCGCCGGAGATGAACTCTACACCATCCCACGGCTGATCGCGAAAAGCAGTGATGCGCATGTCGGGACGCTGCACATCAATATATAGGGGTTTTTCATCGTCAATGAAATTGGTTACAGCCATGTAACCGTCAACAGAGTTGTCGGCCTCAAAAGCCTGAATGTAGCCACGGAACTCATCTTCGCGGAATATTGTGTCAACGGTGGTGAGACAGAATTTGCCGAACTTGAAATTGCGGCTCACCTCGTAGAAGCTGTGCATGCTGCTGGGGGTGGACTTGACAATGAGATGAAACGGCACGGGAAGCTTGAGGCTCTGCAGGTATTCACGAACCTGCACCATCTGTTCATTTACAATAACAGAGATGGACTCGGCATTGCAACGCAGAAAAATATCGATGAGCCGCTTGATCATGGGGGTACCGTCAAGGCGCACAAGAGGCTTGGGAAGCTGAACACCTTCCTGTACAAGACGACTGCCTTCGCCGGCGGCAATAATAGCGTAGTTCATAAAGTGATGTGGTATTAGAGAGATTTATTCATCTTTTGTAAGGTCAAGGACGACATTGTCGGCTTTGTTTTTTTCGTAGTACTGCTTACGGAGAGGGTTGCGGTGGGCACGTGCATGTCCGCGACGGTTGCGCCACACATCAATGGCAGTGTAAATGGCCTGACGCATGCTTTCGGCATCGGCGAGACCGTGTCCGGCGATGTCGAAACCGGTGCCGTGGTCGGGGGAAGTGCGCACAAAATCCAGTCCGGCGGTGAAGTTTACGCCGGCTTCCATGGCAAGAGTTTTGAAGGGCGCGAGGCCCTGATCGTGGTACATGGCCAGAATACCGTCAAATTTGGTGTAAGCACCGCTACCCCAGAATCCGTCGGCGGCATAAGGGCCATAGCAGTGGATTTTCTGTGCCTGAGCCTCTTCAATGGCAGGGGCTATCTGCTCCTGCTCTTCCTTACCGAGCAAGCCTTGCTCACCGGCATGCGGATTGAGTGCGAGGACGGCTATGCGGGGGTGTCCGAGGCCAAAATCTTTTTCAAGGCTCGCATTGAGGGCCAGAATTTTTTCAAGCACGGCATCCTTGGTGATTGCGTCGCTGAGTTGTGAGACGGGTGTGTGGGTGGTGACGAGAGCCACGCGAATGCGATCGGTACACAGAATCATGAGTGCATGTGCGCCATCGCCGAGTGAGGATTCAAGATACTCGGTGTGTCCCGGGAAAGTGAACTGCTCACTCTGAATGGCATTCTTGCTTATAGGGGCTGTGACGAGTACATCGATGTTTCCGGCACGGAGGTCGGCCACGGCTCTTTCAAGTGCGATGAAAGCGGCCTGACCAGCAGCTTTGGATTCTACTCCCGGCTCAACTTTAGTGTCTTCAGGTATGACATTGATAATGTTGTAATCACCGTCAATCGTGTCATCCACGTTGTCAATCTGATGCCACTGAATAGGAGCGAGATTGAGAGCTTTGCGGTAGAAAGCTGCGATTTTACCGCTGCCATAGAGCACTGGGGTGCAAAGCTCAAGGATCCTATTATCCTCCAAAGCTTTGAGAATCACCTCATAGCCTATGCCGTTAATATCGCCCTGGGTTATTCCTACGCGAATTTTTTTATCTGCCATAATAATTGGTCCAAAATTAAGGAGCATGGCCCTATTGAGCCATGATAGTAAATAATGCGCTAAATTACGCATTTTTCACAAAACCGCAAAAGGGAATTTGAGGGGAGGGAGGGTGAGGAGAGTGGAGGCCTTGGCTGTCGCCGTGCCGTGACTGCGCACGCTCCGCGGCTCGTCACGGGGTTCTTTTTGGGGGCTGCGTCCGCCAACTCCACGCTTTCGCGCTCCGCAAGCGGTTGTAAAAAAATCGCACGCTCCGCGGCTCACTTTGCATCTGCCGACTTCGCAGGAGGGTATCCGGAAATCGCGCTCCGCAACTTATTTCGCATCTGCCGACTTCGCAAGAGGGTGTCCTGAAATCGCGCATCCTGCGCTCTCTTTGCGAGGGGACGGGGGATGGGTGAATACAATTGTATGTTGACATGATGTTATATTGAATACTAAGGTATGCCATACAATAGTATTCAACACGATGAAAAATCAAGAGTATCTGAAAAATTTTGCCAATAAGGTGAAGTGTATGAGAGAGAGGCAAGGGATTTCGCAGGAAAAGCTTGCGGAAAAGGCGGGTCTTCACCGCACTTATATAGGTATGGTGGAGAGGGTGGAACGCAATCCTTCTCTAATAAGCATTTACAAGATAGCAGAAGGTCTTGGAACTGATGTGAAAGAATTATTATAAAGATGCAAAAGACTAACAACAAAAGGCTTCAAATGCAGATAGATGCCGGCGTGGCCGGGCGGCAAAAAGGACACAAATATGAAAATGACTTAGCCGATGCCCTCAACGGATTGAAAATGCCATATATCAGAACTCTTAAAAAAGTTCCGATTCTAAACATGGCTGCTCCTCACATCATATTGCTTGAAAAAGTACTTGAAACAATAGGATGGGAAAAGGTGGAGAAAGTGGAGGCATACGCAACCGGAGTATTGGCTACGGCTCAAAACGGTCAAAAGATGATGAGCATAGACGGCAAATCAATAAAGTCGTCAAAGAGCGATATTATAATCAAACTCCAAAAAGGTGATAAGACGGAAATCAAGGGTGTGTCGGTAAAACAATGCAACAACAAGCGTCCGACTAATGCACAGGTGTATTTTACTACTGCTACGGCATTTTACAAGCTACTTGTTGACAACAATATAAATCTGAGTAAGGATGCACTGAAGGCAATGCAACAATTTTGCGGAGATGCCGGATTTCGTCCTATGGATGATTTTGACTGCAAAAACAGGAAATCCACTCCTGAAAGATATTTTTGGGAAGAGACGGATAAAAAAGGGAGGGAAGAATGGGAAGATGCATTTAAGACGCACCAGAAACTGATTACGAAACTTCTGCTCCAGAAAGGTTATGCTAACGATCCGTTTCCTCCTGAGATAATACTGCATAAGACTAAACAGGCTCAAAACCAAAACCAACAGGAGACGGCAATATTCAGCATGAGTGAGTTTCTTGAGTTGTCGGAACGGTTTGGGGGATTCAGCTGTGATGAATACACCGTGAGAAAAGGCAGGTATAAAGAACCGCCGGAGATAAAACATAAAGCGCCTAAATTTGGTGTAGTACAGATGCAACGAGGTGGACAAAAGCAACATCCGACACAGCTGCAATTTAATTTGAAGGCCGGATATTTTTATGCGTTAGCCAAATTGTAGTGCTCAATCAGTTGCCTTGCTATGTGATATGCCAGCAATGGGGGTACGGCATTGCCAATAACGGTGCGAATGGTTTCAGAGGATCCGGTGAATCTGAAAGAATCAGGGAACGACTGCAAACGCAATGCTTCTCTAACAGTGATTGCACGTGTGGCAATCGGATGAACATTGTTGCACCCTGAAATCATAGTGAAATTGGTGGTCACAGTGCAGCCCGGTCGTGACCACACCTGACGCTTATATGTGGTATTGTAGCCGGAAGGAGGCCGCATGTCGGATTCGGCATTGTCGTGGGCGCTGCGGCCCTGAGGCACATCGTAGAGCCAACGGATGACATGCTCGGGATGACGGGTGGCTTTATGCAATGAATCATCAGCGCTACATTCTCCGGATTCCAGAAACTCAAGATCGGAAACGGCATCGCCAAAAGTAAAACAGGGTGGCAGGGAGGCAAAAAGACCGGAGCTGTCACTACATGTCGGGGTCAGCGAGACGGGGGGTACATCCAAGTCGTTGCGTACGCCGATGAAGAAAACGCGCTCTCGGTTCTGTGGCACAGAGTAGTCGGCGGCGTTAACAATATGGAAAGTGCCTGTGTAACCTATGGACTGAAATGTGGAAATAATTTTATCTTTGACAAGAGTACCGTCGGGAGCCTTCATGGATGTCAGAAGTCTCACATTTTCCATCAGTATAATCTTGGGGCGAATTTTTGAAGCAATCTGCAAATAATACTCAAAGAGAGTGTTTCGCTTATCAGAGATGTCTCTTTTGCCTGCGAGACTGAATCCCTGACATGGGGGTCCTCCGGCCATAATATCAATTTCGCCATATTGATCCATCAGTTGCCTTATTTCCTCATCGGTTACATCGCAAATGTTATTGGAAAGAAAGGGGATGTCACCAAAATTCAAACGGTAAATATCTTTGTACGCCTCAACAAGCTCGTTTGCTGCGACTATATTGAAGCCAGCGGCTTTCAATCCGTAACACATTCCACCGCATCCGGTAAAAAAGGATACTGCGACCGGAGCCTGTGGACGGGGAGCACGAAAATGCTGTTCCAACGCTGAAAGGGTGCGTAGGTATTCGGCATTGCGGGGCGTAATGTCATAACTTCTTCGGGGATGCGTCTGGATGATGGATGATTCAAAGGATTTCTTAGAGATTCGCTTGCCCTTTCTCACCTTAATGGAGCCATTTAATACGGCTGCTGCGGTGTTGGAGATTCTGCTGAGTTCATCGGGGGTGGGTGAAGCCTTAAATAACTCAATCTCAGAAAGTCGATATTGGGATATGCCCGTGATTTCTGCGAATCGGGCTTGGCTCAGGGATGCGTCCTGACGTATTTTCCTAATATCAACCATTGCGTCTAATGACAATTTTTTTCAAAAATACCAAATTATAATATAATACACAAACTGGGGAGAAAGAGGGGGCCTGAGGGGGTGGGGATGTTGAGGAGTTTGGGTGTGGGCCGTGACTGCGCGCGCTCCGCGGCTCTCTTTGCGTCTGCCGACTTTGCAAGGGGTGTTGGGAAATCGCGCGGCTTGCGCTTGGCGCGCTGAGCGGAGTGTGTATTGGGGAACTTTATAGCTTGCTTGGGGAGTCAGGGGAGGTGGCGAGCGTTGCGGAGGAGGCCGGCGAGCTTGGTGCGCTTGATGGCACTGCGGCTGAAAAGGGTGGAGAATTGTTCCTGCGTCATTTGGCGGCAAGCGGCGGGAGTGAGGGAGAGCAATTCGGGGCGTGGACGCAGAGATTCAATGACGGGTTGTGAGGAGGCGTTGGCGTTGTGGGGACATACGGCCGCACATGTGTCGCAACCGTAAAGGCATCCATGGAGATCGGTGCCGGGCGGGAAATCGCCACGATGCTCAATGGTGAGGTAGGAGAGACACCGACGGGCATCCACGGAACCGTCGGACCGCAAGGCTCCGGTGGGACATGCGCGAACGCACCGTCCGCATTGTCCGCAATCGGCGTGGAGAGGTGTGTCGGGCGTGAGGGGCAGGGTGGTGAGTATTTCGCCCAAAAAGATATAGCTGCCTACATCAGGAATTATCAGATGATTGTTAAGCCCGATGAAACCGAGGCCGGCACGCATGGCCCAATAACGCTCACGAAGCGGGGCGGTGTCAACGCATACGCGTGTGGCTGCGCCATAAAGGGATTGAATGCGAGCGGCGACCTCCTCCAGACGCTGCCTGATGACGATGTGATAGTCGGTGCCGAGGGCATAGGCGGCTATACGCGCACCCATGCCGGAAGGGGCTGGAGAAAATGCGAAAGCGCAGCATATTATGCTTTTAGCTCCGGGAAGGAGAAGAGCCGGGTCGGCCCGGAGGTCGGGATAGTTTTCAAGATAGTGCATGGAAGCATGCATGCCACGCTCAATCCAACGGTCATAGAGACGCTGCGCCCAATCCTCAACAGGGCACACAGAAGCGACGGCGACACGGCAAGCGCCTTGCCGTAGCAAAAGGTCTTTTATGCTGTCAGAGCATACTGAGGGGACAGAACTCATAGCCCTGCTCTTTTAACCATATTATGGCAGGCTCAAGTGTGGCGCGGAGATTTTTTTGCGCCTTAAGCGAATCGTGAAATACTATGATGGAGCCGTTGCGCGCATATTTCTTCACGTTGCGGAGCACTTTTTCGGGTGTCTGGCGGCGTGAGTAATCACGGGTGACAAGGTCATACATGATGATGTTGTAGTGATCCTTGATGGCGGCAGCCTGACTCCATCGCATCAATCCGTGTGGAGGGCGAAAGAGCGAGCTGCCAATCAAAGCATCGGCCATGGTTATGTCGCGCATGTACTGCCTGCGTCCGGTGTGCATGCCCTGAAGATGGTGCATTGTATGGTTGCCGTAGCTGTGTCCGCGCCGCTTGATTTCCTCCAGCAGCTCGGGATGACGCCTGACATTGTCACCAACCATGAAAAAGGTGGCTTTGATATTATGCTTGTCAAGAATATCCAACACCCATGGAGTGACCTCGGGGACGGGGCCATCATCAAAGGTGAGATACACCACCTTGCGGTTGCGCCGCTTGATGCGCCAGTTTGCTTCGGGGAACAAGAGGCGATATAGCAAAGGGGGCTGCTCTATAAACATGCTATCACTCAGTTATTCAATTTCCTGAGGCAACTCGGCACTCTGACGATACTGCTCCTGCTGCTGTAGGAAAGCCTGCTGGCGGGCAAGGTTGACACCACGGTTGCCGAGCCACTTCATAATTTCATCGTAGTCACCGCCGAAGCTCATGTAGCTCTGCAGAAGCTCCATAAGATGGTAGCGATCTATGTAAAGGTCGGTACGCGGAAGAGAAGCATACTGCCATGAATTGAGGCTCTGGTAATAAACGATATTGCCGGCAAACCGCTCGATTTCATCACGGATGATTTTCAGACCGGTCTCTGTGTCGGCCTTGTTGCCGGTGAGGACACCCAAAGTGGCATACTGCTCACCTATCTGCTGGCCCACCTGAACGGCGTAAGGCATAGCCTCCACGGGGAGCTTGGTGCGGATGAGGTCAAGGATATTGCGCGCCTTATTGTAGCGGTCGTCGCGATAAGCCGAGAGCTGCTTGAGTTCCTGCTCGGAGTGAGCAAGAGATTCAATCTGAACCTGAGTGCCGTATCCTTCCTGTACAAGAGCAATGGCCAAATCAAGCATGGTGGAACGGTGGGTCGTAACCATTCGGCGGACTGTCTCGTCCAGATAAACCTGACCGGGCTTCGTGACTTTGTCAAGACCGCCCCAAGCAAAACGCTCGGTGATGTTACGATACATCTTGTCGGTGTTGATAGCCGTGGCCTGAGCGGGATTGTAGAGAGGAGTAACCTCGTAAGCAAGGCCGGTGTTGCGAAGATAGGGTGAAAGGCCCAGATAATACTGATCGGGAACAGTCATGGCGAAATAAACGGGACGCTTCCATCCATCAGCCAAAGAGGTTGAAATCATGTCAAGGCCAATAATCTGACTGAGACGGAGACCGCGCTCAGGCTGCTGAGTCATGTCAATGAAAATGGCGGGCTGTATGCGAGCGGAATCAGCTGCGCTGACACGTCCACTTGCGATAGCCGCACGCTCGTCAACAGGGATATACATGACGGGGTGTTTCATGACAGGCACACCCCACGAATTCTGACGCGACTGCGGAGCGTAAAGCTCGCGAAGACTCATGCGGGCATCGGTGGGCGTGGTGTCGGGCTGAATGAAGTAAGCAAACTGCATACGGTCGTAGGCATAATCCTGAGACTTGGCCTGCATGTCGATACCGGGGGCATCATAGCTCGGACGACGAATCTGGTCAACATACCAATCGGTGGTGAGGTATGACAGGTTGACCACCTTGACATCGGTGCGCCGGCCCTCAACCTCCTGTGCGTACCAAAGCGGGAAGGTATCGTTGTCGCCGTTGGTGAATATAATGGCGTTCTCATCCAGAGACTCAAGATAATTGTTGCCGAAATCGCGAGTTGTGAATCGGCCGGAACGATCGTGATCGTCCCAAGTCTGAGAAACGACCTGCAACGGAACGGCCACTCCGATAACGGCGGCGACTACGGCACAAATCATGGATGTGCGCTTGCATTCACCCTCGGGTTCGTTAAAGGCTTCTTTGTCGCTGGCCGAGCAAGCGAGCTTCTTGTTGCGGAGAGCCATAACGCCAAGGCGCCACAATCCGGCAACACCCATGCCAACCCATATAGCGAAAGCGTAGAACGAGCCAGCATAAGCATAGTCACGCTCACGAGGCTGAGTGGGAGTCTGGTTAAGATACAGCACGATGGCAATACCGGTCATGAAGAAGAGGAAGAATACCACCCAGAACTGCTCAATACCGCGCTTGGATGTGAACGCCTGCCAGCCAAGACCGATTATACCAAGGAGCAGGGGGATCATATAGAACACATTGTGTCCGGCATTTCCTTCGCCCTGATCATCCGGGAGGAGACTCTGATCACCAAGACGGGGATTGTCTATGAAGGGGATACCGCTAATCCAGTTGCCCTGATTAACGGCACCGTTGCCCTGAATATCGTTCTGACGGCCGGCAAAGTTCCACATGAAATATCTCCAATACATGTGATTGAGCTGATAGCCGAGGAGGAACTGCATGTTTTCACTGAAAGTGGGTCGGATTTTTGTGGATTTCTGCAAGGGATTGCCTTCAGTATCAATATATTCGGTAGCAGAAACCGGCGCACCGGTCACCCTGCCGCCACTTTCACCGAGCCAGTCGGCATAAGCAGTCTGGTGCTCGGCACTGTATATGCGAGGAAGAACCATGTTAAGCTCAGGGGTCATGACATATTTCTTTTTGCGTCCAGTCATGACATATTTATCCTTTTCACCGGGAACAGTTTTAACCTGCTTGGCGTAAAGCTCCTTACCCTCAGTGGCCAAGGGAGTAGTAGTGTCATCGCCCGCCACCTCATAAACGATGCCGGAGTTGAGAGTCTCGCCATAAAAAAGAGGCCGCTCGCCGTACTGCTCGCGGTTAAGGTAGGACGAGAGCGCGAACACATTGTCCGGAGCATTCTGATTCATAGGAGGATGAGCGGATGAGCGAATGAGAAGAAGCGCATAGGAAGAGTAGCCGGCAAATATAACAAGAATGCTTATGGCAGCAAGGTTGAGTATCCGAACCGGGAGCTTCTTGGCAATCCAGAGATATGCACCGAGGCCCAAGATTATGAGACAGGGCACCCAAGAGCTGTCGCCGATAAACGGTATGCCGGAAAGGATGACGCTCAGGAGGAAAGATATGCGAATGGCATTGGGATTGCTCTGCTTGTAGAGGCAACGGATGCACCATATAAGCGATGCCACCAACAGAATAGAGTAGATGAGCACACCCATGTTGAAACTCATGCCGAGAGTGTTGACACAGAAAAGCTCAAATCCCTGCGACACCTCAATGAATCCGGGGACAAGGCCGTAGAGGATGAGACCCACAATGACAAATGAGATGCAGAGGGCAATAAGAGAGCCGACAGCGGTGGTATTGGCCCACTTGCGGTAATAAACCACAAGCACAATGGCCGGAATGCAGAGAAGATTGAGGAGGTGGACACCGATGCTTATGCCGATGACATAAGCTATGAGAATGAGGTATTTATCGCTATGCGGCTGATCGGCGCGGTTTTCCCACTTCAGGATGAGCCAGAACACGAGAGCGGTGCAGAAAGATGAGAAAGCATAAACCTCACCTTCCACGGCCGAGAACCAGAAAGTGTCGCTCCATGCATACATCATGGCACCGCAAAAACCACTTGCGAAAATCACAATCATCTTGAGCGGTGAAATGTCGGAGGCATTATCCCTGACAACGAGTTTGCGCACCAAGTGTGTTATGGTCCAGAAGAGCAGAAGGATAGTGCCGGCACTGAGAAGAGCCGACATAGAGTTGACCATCAAAGCAATCTTGGAAATATCGCCACCAGCAAAGTTGACGAAAAATCTTGCAGCAAGCATGAAAATGGGGTTGCCCGGCGGGTGGCCGACTTCAAGTTTAAAAGCCTGCAAAATGAACTCAGGACAGTCCCAGAAGCTTGCCGTAGGCTCAAGAGTGAGTAGGTAGCTCACAGCAGCCACCACGAAGCAAAACCAACCAAGACAATTGTTGATGAGGTTGTATCTTTTCATATAGTAACCGGTTGACAAATTAAGGGTGCTTTGCATCCAAGCTGCAAAGGTATGGCTTTTTCAGCAAACAGGCTTATAAAATATGTGAATTTTTGGTGTTGAGGGTATTTGTCATCCGTATGGATAGCGGTGCGAAGTATTTTTGCAGATAAAACCAACAACTGATTATGAAGATAGATGAGCTGAGCATGGAAGAGCTCCTGAAAGAGAACGCACGCAGAGTGGCCGACCGGAACATGACATTGAAATATGACCCCATAACGGGGGTGGGATGCGTTAGTCCGCGCACAATAGTGAGGCATCCGGTGAGCAAAAACATAGTGCTGGTGCCTGTAAGCATGAAGGAGGATGCGGATTATAATGCCGAAATGGATGAGACGAGCTGGGTGAAACTCAGACACAGACATGATTTTGAATACTGGGCGGCAACATGTGTACACATACGCCATAAGATAACAGGGGCCACGGTAAGACTCGTGCTCAATACGGCACAGCGCAAACTGTTGGCGGAGATGGAGCGTCAGCGCCATGCCGGAGAGCCGGTGAGAATAATTGTGCTGAAGGCGCGTCAATGGGGCGGCAGCACACTTGTGCAGGCCTATTTTGCATGGATTCAATGCTGCAGAAAACATCAGTGGCACTCAATGATAGTGGCAAACGTGTGTGACATATCGGCCACAATCAGAGGTATGTATTCCACCCTGCTCAATGACTATCCGCGAGAATGGTGGCAGGGAGAAGGGGAGCCCAAGCTAAAGATTTATGAGGGGAGCACGAGCATACGGTTCATACCGGACCGCAATTGCCGCATAGCCACCGCATCGGCGTGGCGTCCCGACAGCACAAGAGGTATGGACTGCTCAATGGCGCATCTGAGCGAGGTGGCTTACTGGCCGGAGTCAACCACTATGCAGCCTGAGACAGTGGTGCAAAGCGTGTGCGGAGGAATACCGATGGTGCCGGAAACCGTGGTGGTGATGGAGAGTACCGCCAACGGTGTGGGCAACTATTTTCACAGCGTATGGCTAAAGGCGAAAGAGGGGAGTGTGGCATTCAAACCGGTGTTTGTGGCATGGTATGAGATAGAGATGAACTATATGGAGGTGAAGAATCCCGAATATCTTGTGAAGCATCTCACCAAATATGAGAAAAAGCTATGGGAAAAGGGGTTGACGCTGGAACAGATACTATGGTACAGGCGCAAAAGACTTGAGATGACCTCGGACCTGAAAATGAATGCCGAATATCCCACGACCGACATAGAAGCATTCAACTCGTCAATCAACATGGTATTTGACACCGACAGCATAGAAAGGCTGCGGGGAGAATGCTGCGCCGCAAAAGAACGTGGCGAGGTGACGGGCAGTGCGCCCAAAGGAGTGGCCGCACTGAGGAAAGTGAGATTTCAGGCGGCAGAGAACGGGGAGATGCGAGTATGGGAAAGACCCATACACAGCAACAAGAGACACAAATATGTGGTGGCAGTGGATGTGGGCGGACGAAGCGAGAGTGCAGACTGGAGCGTGATAGCGGTGTTTGACCGCCTTGGGGATGACGGGAGCCCGCTTGTGCGTCCGAAAGTCGTGGCACAATGGCGCGGGCATACATTTCATGACCTGCTGGCATGGAAGGCAGCGGCGATAGCCAAATGGTATGACAACGCCCTATTGGTGGTGGAGAGCAACACACTTGAAACAGAAGAATCGGATGCGGGAATGATACTTGAGCTACTGGCCCAACATTACCGCGACACGTATGTGCGCCGGTCACTGGACACGCTGACGCAATATGAAACATCGCGTGTGGGGTTTCATACCAACCGAAGCACCAAGGCACTCATAATAGACAATCTGCTCGGAATGGTGAGAGACGCCGGATATGTGGAGCGAGACGAAATGGCACTTAACGAACTGGCATCGTATGAGAAAAAGAGGAGCGGAGCCTACGGGGCAAGGCAAGGATGCCATGACGATATACTGATGACACGTGCGATAGGACTTTATGTAATCAGCACATTGCCCAAAGCCTCATTAGAGCCGGGGGATTTGCCGTTGTTTGTGCCGCGACTGTAAGAGGCAGAGTACCGTTAACAATATTTAACGATTGGGGGGGGTAATTTTTGTGTTTTTGGGTATATTTGCGCATTATATTAATATTTGTTCACCTTTACAATACCATGAAATAAGCACGGACAAGAAGAAATAAACCAATCAATATACATCAATGAAGAAACTACTGACATTAGTGCTGGCAGCAGCAATACTAAGCCCTATGGCGGTATTGGCCAAGAAAAACGATGAGGGACTGGCTCCCCAGTATCAACTTGAGGGCGCAGGTGTAACTTCACAGAACGCGCAACAAGTATTGGTAACCATTGTCACCAAGAAGAAAGACAAAGTAAAGGAGGATGATCTGGAACGCGCAGCAGTACACGGAATACTGTTCAGAGACTATGACGATGCCACAAATTCGGGATTCGGCTCTGTAGCATCGCACAAATCCATCATGGGTTCACCGACCGCAGAAGCAGAGTACGTGGACTTTTTCGAGCCATTTTTCAAGAACGGTGATTACCGGAAATATGTGCAGCTCGTTGACAACAGCCGCCGCGTGGTGAAATGTGGCAAAGAGTGGAAGGTCAGCGCAGTAGTGCGCGTGAACACAGCAGCACTGCGCAAAGACCTGAAAAAACAAGGAATGATTAAGGATTTAGGATCAGGATGGTAATGAAAAAGATGATAATACTGGCCATGGCAGCAATGAGTGTCATGGTATGTGCGGCACAAGAAAACCAAATCAAAAGACTGCCGGAAATAAACACAAACTCAGAACAGAAAGAGTACACAGAGAACAATACCGGCTTCTGGGCAGCCGTGGAAGCAAGCGGGGCATATTCATGCCGCCTGTTTCACAGCAATTTTTCACTTGCAGAAGTTGATGCGGTGTTCGGCTACAGATTCAGCGACTTTGTGCGCATAGGTATAGGAGTGGGCGGCCGCTATTATTTTGACAATGACAAGGTGCGCTACACCAAGAGCGAATGGGCATTTCCACTATATGCCAACGTGCGAGGCAATTTCATACCGATGCAGTACAGAAACGTAGTGCCTTACTATTCGTTTGACATTGGCGGCACGATAAGAGACGGAATGCTTGTGCGCCCGACATTGGGACTGCGTTTCGGAAAAGACCGCTCGGCATTTCTGCTCGGGTTGGGTTATCTGGGACAAGACCTCAAGACCTTTGCGTGCAACGAAAAGGGAGAACTCAAAAGCAAAAGAAAATTCGTGTCGTTCGTGACACTTAAACTCGGATATGAATTCTGATATGAAAACAAGAAACATACTGTGGGCAGCATTATGCGGCGTGATGCTGATACTCGGATCGTGCCGAGGGAACCAAAATGTGAGCGAATCGGTGTCGTATTATGATTTCGGCACATCCTATGTCAACGCCTCCCCATCGGGTATAGTGACCATTCGCTCATGGGGCAGCGGGCCGGACAAATCGCAAGCAATAGAGGAAGCGAAGAAAAATGCGGTGTATGACATGATATTCAAAGGGATAAAAGGTGCGCCGAAAGGGTACATGAGCACAGCCTTAGTAAACGAAGTGAATGCACGCGAAAGATATGCCGAGTATTTTGACCGCTTTTTTGCCAAAGGGGGAGAGTACAAGAAGTTTGTGAAAGAGACCTCCGGCAGCGACAACTCAAGAGTCAAGTCCAAGAGCAACGGCAGAGAGAATTTCGGTGTGACAGTGAATGTGGACCGCCCAGCATTGCAAAAGCAGCTCCGCGAGGACGGCATAATAAAATAAACAACAATAGAAAAATTTATTATGAAACTCAGCAAAATAGTATTAAGTACGGCAGTAGCAGCAGTAAGCGTGCTGACACTGAATGCAGGCGCACCCCCGACAGTGATGTTTATGCCTGACAAAACATGGTGCAATGCCAACAATTATGTGGAACGGAGCGAACGCAACGGCAAAACCCGCATAACAGAAAAATATGACGAGGCATTTTTGAACAGCGACCTGAAAAATGTGGTAGTACAGCTCAACGGCCTGATGAAAGACAACGGCCTTCCGGTGAAGGACTACGGCGCAACCTCCGAAATAGATGACGAGGAGGAGATGGAAGAAGAGGCTTACAACGACGACACCCAGTCGGGTGGAACGATGGATATGACCAACTATGAGGCCCTGATGAACAAACTGCGCCCGGACATAATAATAAAAATAGGATGGGACGTGAACAAAGTAGGGTTCAATTACACCATGTCATACCGTCTTGAGGCCATAGACTCATATTCGGGCAAGAGCATAGCACAAGTGACAGCAGAAACCCCGACAATGAAAACCACAGTGCCCGTAGCAGCGGCCCTCAAAAACGCAGCCACCGAGCATATGGGTGCCTTCATAGGACGCCTCCAAGAGCATTTTGACGACCTGCAAACTAATGGCCGTGAAATCACAGTTGCGTGCCGCATAGGAAACAACGGCAGCGGCATCAACTTCAACAGCGAGTATGATGGTAAAGAGCTGTCCACCATAATCAGCGACTGGATGAACGACAATACCGTGAACCATGTATATAGCACACGCAACTCAAGCCGCAACCGCATCAGTTTTGAACAGGTGCGCATACCGTTCAAAGACAGCGCGGGCAGAGTCATGCAGGCCAAAGAATTTGTGGACCAGCTGAAAAGATATTTGCGAAGCAACTATAACCTGAAGAGTGAAAATACCACCAAGGGTTTAGGCGCAGGAAGACTGTATGACATTTGCGAATAAACTAACAATCACACAATCATGAAGATACAGAAATCAATCATAGCAATAGCCTCACTGTGTGCATCGCTCTGCTCCTACGGACAAGGAGAATGCAACATAGATGTGTCAATAGCCTCCATTACCAAGGGTGATGTGGTGCCAGAGGCCGTAAACTCAAAACTTGAAGGGAAACTCACACAGGCATTAGGAAAAGCCGGAATGATCTCGGCACCGTATGACAGCCGCTTTTTCGTGGCCGGAAGGTTTGACGATGCGTTCAACGATGTGACAGGCGGCCCGTCGCAAAAAGTGTATGTGAAGACTACGCTCACATTATATATAGGTGATGCCGACGAGCAGAAAATATTTGCATCAGAATCGTTTGAACTGAACGGCGTGGGCGGCAGCGACCAGCAGGCCTACACCCGTGCGCTGAACAAACTGAATGCAGGCAACAAGCAGCTCGTGGATTTCCTGCGCACAGGCCAGCAGAAAATAATAGATTATTTTGATGCCAACTATCAGAAATACATCAACGATGCAAGGAAGGCTATGGCAGCCCGCAATTATGACGAGGCACTGTATTATGCCACCGCCATACCGTCGTGCTGCAAAGGGTATGCCCAAGCCAATGAGCTGGCAATGCAGATCTACAAGCAGAGCATGAACCATACAGCACAGCAACTGCTTGCCAAAGCACGCGGTGCATGGGCAGCCAATCCCAACGCAGAGGGAGCAGCAGAGGCACATATGTATCTGTCGCAGATAGATCCGGAGGCATCGTGCGCAGCAGAAGCGCAGGCACTGAGCAAGCAGATAAGCCAGACTACCCAGAAGCAATGGGAATTTGAGAACGTAACAAAATACAAGGATGCCGTGGCTCTGGAAAAACACCGCATCACCGCAGCCAAAGAGGTGGCAGTGGCATGGGCACAGAGCCGACCGAAGCAGGTGAACCGCTACGTGTTTATCACTCCGGGAGCAAGATACTGATTATTAAACCTATAAATTAAACCAAAACCAATGAGAAAACTTACAATTGCATGTGGAGCCTTGGCAGCACTGATATTTGCTCCCACACTGAGTGCAGAGACACAAGCAACAGATTCACTTGTGCAGAAATACATGCGCAGCTCACTGTACACAATTATCCTTAACTCCGAATCAATGAACAACTACTATGAGGAGGAGACAAAGAAGGGTGAGAATGCGGATGCCCTGATGTCAATAGCAAAGGGATTTGCAAAAACCGATGCCAAGAAGGCAAGCAACGATGCTGACTCTACAGCCACATCAATATTCTCGCTGCCGGCCGTAGTATTTTCCACAATAGAAATACCCAACCAGTTCAACGACCACAACTTGGCGTGGCGTGTGGTTGACTTTGACTCCATCAAAGCCACTGTAACCGAAGATGAGCTCAAACAGTTCACACCCAAAAAGAAGAAGAGCGGATTTGGCAGTTTTGCAAAAAGCATGGCAGGAATGTCAACTAAGGGCGACGATAATAACAATGAGTTTGACAACTACGCTCCCGCAGTAATCAACAAATTCTTCAACGCCAATCATGTGGCACCAACGCTTCTGGCAAAATGGTATGACTATAATCCCAACGGCGAACAGCACTGGGGCGTGGCTACGCTGACTGAACGCGGCAACTACAATTTCAGTGCCGAGGACATAGCCAATGCAGCCAACGACATGAATCTGCAGGCCAAAATAAGCCAGACAGCATTTGACATGATAAGCAACACCTATGTACTGGCAGTAAACCTCCGTTTCCGCTCATATCAGGCAGTGGTGGCCGAAACAGCAGCCATGGCCAAGGCAGTAGGCTCGCAGTTCGGCGGCCTCGGCTCACTGATAGCCAGCGGCGCAAGTGCAGCAGCCAGTGCGGCAGCAGGCGACGGTTATACCGTACAGGCCGTAAGCAACCTTTACCGTCTGAAATGGAATGATGACATCAACCAGAAGTTTGCGGTGGATATCTTTGAGAAAAACGCCACATTAGAGGACCTTATCAACGCCGGTCTCTGCGAACTTGAGTTTGTGGGCCGTGAGAAATCATCATCAAACATCCGCCAAAGCCTGTTCAGCGACAAGCCTATAAGCTCACTTGTGAAACGCGCAACCGCCCGTGCCATAGACGAAGCCATCATCAAGCTTCAGAACAGCCATGAGGAGTTCCGCACCGTTCTGCCTATAATCGGTGGCGACGGAGAACATATCTATGCAGCAATCGGCACCAAGGAAGGTCTGAACGAGAAGGACGAGTACGAAATTCTTGAGCCTAATGAGGATGCCAAAGGCCACAGAACCTACAAATCAGTGGGTACAGTGAAGGCTGTGAAAGGCAAAATAATGAACAATGCCTATGGCGCTGAAGAAGACCTTACCGACCCCAATATCTCGGAAGCCGACAAAGAGGCCATCAACCGCCACTACAGCGAGTTCAAGGGTAAGAAGGGTGATTACAGCGGCTTTTTCCTGCGTCTGAAAAAGAAGAAAAAATAAGGACATTACAACTCTTAAAAATATAAATCAGCCAATTAGCATTAATCTAACTGGCTGATTTTCACAGTTAATAAGATTTATTATTATATCTATATGACATCTAATGATATTAGGAAAAGTCTTCATAAGGAAATATATTTTAATTTAACCTTTCATTAGTGTCCACTAAAAAATCATAATAGTTCTTTGAAACCATTGAAATTCAATTTGTTATAAGCGATTTGGGAGCGAACGGATTTCAAAATACAT
>ERZ827156.318-NODE-318-length-72257-cov-7.541605_pt1 | contig 72257 bp, 78 predicted proteins | sample MGYA00519919_ERZ827156 | MGnify/ENA primary metagenome ERZ827156 (study PRJEB31778, sample SAMEA3449269) | human gut metagenome | biome: human gut; feature: human-associated habitat; material: faeces | place: United Kingdom | collected 2010/2012 ... | reverse complement strand
GATCAAGCACTTCGCTTTGAAGCCTCTGCTGGTGGAGGAAGCGATTTTACAGATGAATATGATAGGCCATCAGTTTTTTATGTTTCAAAATATGGAGACTGGAGACGTAAATGTGGTTTATGTAAGAAAGGACGGCACTTACGGACTTCTGGAGCCTGCGGAGGAATAAGGCTTGCAGGGCCTGGAAAGAACTGATATAATAAAAATTCAGAGAAACTAGCAAGTATTAGAAAATGACAAGGTGGCTGCGGCCATCCGGCCTCTGCCGGTTTGGCCGCAGCCTTGTTATTATGCGTGCCGGCTTTGCAGGCAAACCAGCCCTCAGAGGGCTTTCACTTGAGGCTTCGGAAAAATCAAGCCGTAGGGTGAGGAATGGACCTGCTGTGGAAAGCCGGCGTTTAGTAGTCATAGGCTGAAAAGCTGTGAAAACCGTAGCGCAGACGAAAAATCGGTAGGCTTTGTTCGAATGAAGCGTTTGCTGGCGGCAGAGCCTGATAAGGCTTATGAGACCGCAGTTTGTGCCGGCGGCTATAACTTTGTAGGAAGAGGATTGATTCATGGAAATCACGATGGTATGCCCTTGCCTGCTGGGGCTGGAGGGCTTGGTAAAGGACGAGCTTCTGTATTTGGAGGCGCAGAATATACGGCCTCAAAACGGAAGGGTAGTGTTTCAGGGCGGCCCAGAGATTCTGGCCCGGGCTAATATAAACTGCCGGTACGGTGAACGCATTTTGATTCAAATGGGGGCCTTTGAGGCTAAAACCTTTGAGGAGCTGTTTCAGCAAGTAAAATCTCTGCCCTGGGAGCTGTGGATTGGCAGACAGGACAGCTTTCCGGTCAAGGGAAGAAGCTTGGATTCCCAGCTGAAAAGTGTCCCGGATTGTCAGGCTATCGTTAAAAAGGCGGTAGTGGAACGACTGAGGCAGAAGTATCGGATTTCCTGGTTTGAAGAAACTGGTTTTGCCAGGCAGATCCAGTTTTTGATTTTAAAGGATCGGGTTTCTGTCATGCTGGATACTTCAGGAATTGGACTTCATAAGCGCGGTTACCGGGCGAACGCCACAGAAGCGCCCATTAAGGAAACCCTTGCGGCGGCAATGGTTAAGCTTTCCCGGGTTTATCGCGACAGTATCCTGTTTGATCCTTTTTGCGGCTCCGGAACCATCCTGGTGGAGGGAGCCATGTACGCTATGCATCTGGCGCCGGGACTGCGGAGACGGTTTGCGGCGGAGCGGTGGGATCAGATTCCTGCACAGGTGTGGCGGAAAGAGCGGGAAAGGGCCCAGGACCTGATTCAAAAGGATGCTGCTTTTACAGGCTTTGGATATGATATCGACGAGAATGCCCTGGCGATCGCGAGGGAAAACGCCGCAAAGGCGGGCGTGTCCGGCAAGCTCCGTTTTGAGCGCCGGGACATTCGGGAATTGGAGCTTGCGGGGGAAAGAGGCGCGGTTATCTGTAATCCGCCCTATGGTGAACGTTTGTTGGATCAACAGGCGGCTCAAGAGCTTTACCGGGTGATGGGACAGAAGCTTCAGCGGAAAAGGGGATGGAGCTACACAGTAATCAGCCCGGAAGAACAGTTTGAGCAGTATTTTGGCAGAATGGCCGATAAACGGCGAAAGCTTTATAACGGTATGATTAAATGCCAGGTTTATCAGTATTTTAAATAAGATTCAGGAGGGAAATGACATGTTTCAGTTTCAGCCGGAAAAAGCCAGATGGTTTTCAGAGCCAAGGCGGTATGAAATTCAGCCGGATCGGGTAATCATTACCACTGATCCGGGCTCTGATTTTTGGCAGAGGACTTATTACGGATTTCAGAACGACAACGCCCATGTATTGTTAAACAGCACGAAAGAACCGTATTTCTCTTTTACCGTCAAAGCCAGCTTTCAAAGCAGCACCCTGTTTGATCAATGCGGTTTGGCAATTTATCAAAACAGCGGCAGCTGGGCCAAGGCTTGTATTGAGTATCATGATGCAAAAGAGTCCTGGCTTGGAAGCGTGGTTACCAACCGGGGCTACTCCGATTGGTCTACATCGGAGATTTCTTCTTCTGTTACCAGTGTGTATTACCGTTTGAGCCGCAGGGAAAGCGATTTTTGCTTTGAAAATTCCTTTGATGGAATCCGTTTTCACCAAATGCGTATTTTCCATTTGGAGGAAGGAAGCGGAGAGGTTCACTTTGGACTGATGGCTTGCTCGCCGGGGAAAGGGTCCTTTCAGGCGGTATTTACCGAAATGAACGTAACAGAATGTCTGTGGAAAGCGCATACTTAAACATATTGATAAAAGCCCAGATGCTGATTCACAGCGTCTGGGCTTTTTGCGCTTAACGGCCAGGCAGCCCTGGCCGCGCTATTGTAGATCGCAAAGATTAATGGAGTTATGGATAATTAAATTGAGGGCGGAAAACTTTTATATGTTTTCCGCCCCCGCACCGAGATAAAGCAATCTAATCAATATTGCCTTAAAATTATAATATATCATAAAAAACAATCAACCCGAACCCACCGCCAACCGGCATAAGGTTCGGATTGATTTGTTATGGTGGAGACGAAGAGGATCGAACTCTCGACCTTACGGATGCGAACCGTACGCTCTCCCAGCTGAGCTACGCCCCCGAATTGTTCACTGAAGTTTCCAGCGAACAAAAAATATTATAGCACTACCTTACACAGATTTCAACTGTTTTTTTCATTTTCTAAATAAGTTTCGCAAAATTCTTTCATGCAGCACTGCTCGCATTTTGGTTTTCTGGCGTCGCACACAGCCCTGCCGTGAAGTACCAGGCGGTGACAAAAATCATTAGATTCGTTTTCCGGCAACACGCTTCTCATAATAGTTTCTATTTTAAAAGGGTCTTTAGTATCGTGAAATCCGAGACGTCTAGTTATCCTTATAAAGTGAGTGTCAACAACAACAGCGGGCTTACCGAAAATGTCGCCCAAAACTAAGTTTGCGGTTTTTCTTCCAACTCCGGGCAGGGAGGTTAAATCTTCCATGGTGTCAGGAACTTCGCCATTATATCTTTCTATAATTTGCCTGCACATATTAATTATATCTCGAGATTTGGTTTTGTATAACCCACACGGACAAATGTATTCTTCAACTTCTTTAACGTTTGCATTGGCAAAATCAAAAGCAGTTGGGAACCGCTTGAATAAAGCAGGAGTAACTGTGTTAACCCTTGCGTCTGTACATTGAGCGGAAAGTCTGGTTGCAATAAGCATCTGAACTGGAGAGCTGTATGTTAAAGAGCAGATAGCGTTCGGATATTCTATTTTTAAAGCGTCAACAGCTAATTTAGCGAGTATTTCATTGTTCATATAATCACACCTTTATTATATGTAATATTTTACACTCTATAAGGTGATTTTTCAACATAAAATACTTCTTAATTAAATCCTGTAACACGCTAATAAATAATTGGATTGTTGCATAAATAAGTTGTAGAAAAATTAGACGATGGTATAATAAATTGAAGAAGCAGCAAAGCGAGGGAGATGATTTTATGGTTAGTGTTGGGATAGACATGATTGAAATTGAAAGAATAGAAAAGTGCATGAAACGAGAAGGATTTTTAAACAAATTTTTTGGAGAAGAAGAAATATTACAGCTTAAAAGCAAAAAATTTATAATTCAAAGCGTGGCAGCAAATTTTTGTGCTAAAGAAGCGTTTTCTAAAGCGATAGGAACAGGTATAAGAAGATTCAAGTTAAGGGAAGTGGAAATTTTAAGAAATGAAATGGGAAAACCGTATATAAAATTAACAGGGAACGCCTTTGACATAGCTGCTAGTAATGGATACAAATTTGACGTAAGTTTAACGCACACAAAACAATTTGCCTCGGCGGTTGTGGTGTGTGAGAAAGTTGGAGATGATAAAATGGAAATTATAAGAAATTATGAATATATACAAAGTATAAATATGGACATGGTAAGAAAAAAATTGCCGTTTCGTTCGGCTTTTGCCCACAAGGGAACGTTTGGTACGCTTGTAGCAGTATGTGGTAGTGTTGGAATGGCAGGAGCCGCCACAATGTGTATATCATCAGCGGTTAGGTGTGGAGTGGGACTTGTTAGGGCGGTGGTGCCGAAAGGGATTTATGATATAGTGGCAAAACAGGTTGTTGAGGCTGTTTATGTGCTGGCAGACGAAAACAGTGATGGAACGATTGGCTTAAGTGAAGTCGATAAAATATTAAATTGTTTAAAAAAATCAACAGCATGTGTTGTGGGCTGTGGATTAGGGTGGAATAAAGATATAAAAGAAATTTTAGAAAAATCATTAGAAGGAACTGAAGAAATTATTTCTCCACGTTCTAAAATAATGAAAGAAAAAAATATCAATGTTAATGATATGTCCTTAAATGAACTATATGAATTTATAAAAAACAATCCTACTGTCTTAAAAAGACCTATCATCGTAGCTGATAATAGAATTCAAGTTGGATATAATGAGGAAGATATTTACGAATTCATCCCTAAAGCCAAAAGAATTGCTCAAATGTATTGTTCATCTGAACATTGTCCAACATATAATACATGCCAACATAGAATTGATTCTTGTGGCGGTGATAAAAATTGTTAAACAAAAAGCCAGTCCTTTACCGCGGTTTCCATAGAGAATTTTAGGTAAAGGCGCAAGGTTCAGAGTCAGGCGTGGCGTTATGCCACGCCTTTTCTCTTGCTGTTTGTAGGGTTCAATCATCATCGTCGGAGAGTTCGTTGCCCCATATCGGGCGGTCGATCGCTCCGACGAAATTATAAAAGATTTCTACCGTTTGTCTGTAATGTCCGTCTACTTTCGTCTTTTCGTGAACAACGACCTTTTCGATAAACGCGCGCAGTATTTCGGGCGTGAGTTCTTCAAAACTGTTATACTTGTAAATAAACATCATAAAATCGAGAATTTTATCGTCGTCTTCTTTCGCTTTCGCGATTTCCGACTTCAACGTTTTAACCCGTTCTTTCAGACCGGCTTGCTCGGTTTCGTATGTATCGCTCATTTTTAAGTATCGTTCTTCGGAAATTTTACCTTCGACTTTATCTTCGTAAAGGCTTTCAATGATTTTATCCAGCCGTTCGATACGCTCTTCCGAAGTTTTAATTTCCTTTGAATACTCTTTCAGTTCTTTTCCCGTTCTCGTTGCGACATTTTTCCGTAACGTCTGCAAAAACATTTCTCTTTGCTGTTGCGCAAAATAAATCATTCGCCGCAAATCGTCCTGAATTATAACCGCCAACGCTTCGACCATTATCTGATGAGAAGTGCAGTATTTTCTCTTCTTTTTGCGATAAGTCGAACAGTTGAAGTATTCTTTTTGTTTCATCGTCGTGCAACGGCAAAGATACATTTTCTTTCCGCAGTCGGCGCAGTAAATCAGTCCCGAAAGAGGACTCATTTCGCCCATATCGGTCGGTCTGCGTTTTGCCTGACAAATTTTTTGAACAGTTTCAAAAGTCTGCTTGTCAATGATCGCTTCCTGCGTGTTTTCAAAGATTGCCCAGTCTTCTTTGGGTAAATCAATGCGCTTTTTTGACTTATACGACTTCTTATACGACTTGAAATTGACTGTGCATCCCGTATATTCCAAATTTTCAAGAATATTTGCCACGGATCGAGAACTCCATAATTCTGAGTCGTTTTTAATTTTTGTGGCAGTAGGCAATCCGTTTTTACGGCTGTTAAATATCAAAGCATTTCCGCATTGCTTTGTATTCCCCGAGAACTAAAAGCGTTTCTTCTGCGGAGAGAACCGTGTCGGCGGTAACAACGGCATTGATTTTTCCGTTTTTCTTTGTCGCAATAATATTTACGTTGTATTTTCTGCGAATATCGATTTCTACAACGGATTTCCCCACCCATGCCGACGGAACGGAAACCTCGAATATCGAGCAGGAATCGCCGAGTTCTATGTAATCGAGAATGTGGTCGGAACTGTAACGGATTGCAGCCCATGTGGCAAGTTGTTTTTCGGGATAAATAATTTCGTCTGCGCCGTTACGCAGAAGAAATTTTGCCTGCACGTCCTGTTCGGCGCGAGACACAACCTTTTGCGCGCCCAACTCTTTTAATAGGCAGGTAGTTTCAAGAGAACTTTGAAAGTCTCCGCCGATAGTTACAATGCAGACGTCGTAGTTTTTTACGCCGAGCGATTTCAACAACGCTTCGTTCGTGCTGTCGCCGATTTGTCCGTCAGTCACATAAGGCATAGCGTCGTTGACTCTTTCTTCGTTTTCGTCTACCGCCATGACTTCGTGTCCTAATTCGTGTAATTTCATTGCGATGTATTTCCCGAAACGTCCGAGACCTATCAATAAAACAGATTTCGTTTTCATATATAAAACCTCCTTAACCGACTGCAATCGTATCCGTCGGTAACTTTGCCGCTTGCTTTTTATGTGTACCGAAAGCGGCATATATTAACGTCAATCCGCCGACGCGTCCGAAAAACATAGATAATATCAAAATCAACTTGGACGCAATTCCGAGCGTCGGGGTAATTCCGAGAGTAAGACCTACCGTGCCGACGGCGGAAGCGGTTTCGTAAAGGCATGACGTAACAGGCAAATTTTCAATCGCGCTTATAGCCATTCCGCCTAATAAAAACATGGTTATATACATTATAAATATCGCCGAAGCCGTCTTAACCGTTTCATCGTCAACGCGCCGTTTCATAAGTTCCGCATTGTCTTTTTTTCTGAACACGGAAAAAGCGGAAGAAAATAAAACTGCTACCGTCGTCGTTTTCATACCGCCTGCGGTCGAACCGGGCGAACCGCCTATCAACATAAGAATAATCATCAGGTATAATCCCGTATCGCTGATCGCCGTAAGATCTACCGTATTAAACCCTGCCGTCCTCGTCGTTACGGATTGAAACAAAGAAGCAAGTATTCGCTTACCGACAGGTAAATCGCCGAATTCAAAAAAGAAGAAGTATATCGCGGGCAAAACAATAAGCGCGGCGGTTACAATCAATACCACTTTGCTTTGCGTGCGATATTCTTTGATTCGCCACTTGTGTTTGCAAACGTCTTCCCATACCAAAAAACCGATACCGCCGATAATTATCAGCAACATAATCGTAATGTTGATGACAGGTTGCGCCGAATAGCGAGTGATAGAAGTAAATTCGCCGCTTTTCGTCCCCATAATATCGAACCCGGCATTGCAGAACGCCGACACGGAATGGAAAATCGACAGCCAAATTCCTTCGGCGCCGTAATCTATACAAAATACGGGCATCATAACAAGCGCGCCGATAAGTTCAATCAAAAATATACCTTTGATTATAAATCCGGTCAGGCGAACTATTCCGCTCACGTTTGGCGCAGAAATCGCATTTTTCATTGTTTCGCGGCTGAACAGCCCGATTTTTTTGCCGGAAATAACGGCAAGAGACATGGCTATGGTAACGATGCCCATGCCGCCGATTTGAATCAGCAATAATATAACAATTTGCCCGAATATCGTCCAGTGCGTTGCCGTATCGAACACGATAAGTCCCGTTACGCATACGGCGGACGTCGAAGTAAAAAGGGCGTCGATAAACGATGTCCATTCGTGAGTTTTTGAAGAAATCGGCAAGGTAAGTAAAAATGCGCCGAGCAAAATAACTCCCGCGAATTCTATTAGTATTATCTGAAAGGATGATAGTTTCCTTTTTAGTATTCCCATGCAAAAGCCTCGATTCCGTTTATCGTTATTATAATATCATCTTTTTCATAAAGATAGCATTAGGGTTCTTGTTGATGACGTTAAGATTTTATAAAGATTATAATCAATGCTTATCTGTCTTTTCTTTGTTATTACATTCTTCTTACATGTCTTGCTTGCAATTTCGCTTCAAATATTATAAACAATGTATTCTGGATGGGTTCCGTTTGCGTTTCATTTCTATTCATTACAGTTAAATCTTTTTTTAACCGCATAACATCTCTGTTGTTTGATACACAAAAGGCTCACGGATTTTTCCGTGAACCTTTTGTCATCGTTTGAAAGCGCAATTCTATAATTTAGTTTTAATAATTCCCTAAGGAAACTGCGCTTTAACGGACTGGTCTTTTTTATTCTCTTCTTAACATTGCTTCTTGGAAATCTTTTTGATCCGTAAAGATTTCGTGAGTATATGGATTCTTCTTTTGCAAAATAGCGCGCCTTATAATTATCGTCAACGCCACCACATTAACCGCTAGTGCTAATATCGCAATTACTCCTTGAGCCTTTGGATCAGCAACAGTCGGTGCAGATACTCCAGTTGCTACAGAAAGATCACCAGCAGGACCATAAACAGATGTTACAACATTAAATGGTAAAGCATCTTGGAAATAAGGAACTACTTGAGCAAACATACACCATATGGCCAATGTATTTGCACGGTTTTGAATCCAACCGCCTTTATTCCAAAATAAATTAGCAAAGGTTGGAGCTAATAATAATGCTAAACCACAATACCATGAGTGAGTTGGCAAATTATTATATGTATATTCGAAGTTCCAAATATCATAAGCAATAATATATACCCATGTCATATCAGGCCATAACATATCTTGCTTTTTCTTTGAAGAATAAATTCCCCACCAACCGGTCATACATGCAATATTGATAAGGCCAGCAATACCATTAACCCAGTTCCACCATCCGCCATATAACCAGACGCCTTCACTGGATTTCCACCAACCAGCTGTTCCTTCAGTTGCTGCTTGAGCACCTTTGATAGCTGATTCGAAATCACTGACACAAGCAATTAAAATATTGATTGCAACAATGATGAATGGGAAAGGTTTAAACCAATTCTTTTTACCAATTCCCCAGCCATATTTGATCATCATGAAGCCAATACATCCTGCTGTGGCAGCATACAACTTTGCATAGTGGAACCATGAATTCATCTTAGTAAATGTCCAGTTACTAGCTGCCCAGGAATTAGGATCGACTTTCCCCCAGATAGTCAAAATGACAAAATAAATTGTCAAACAAGCTGGAATAGCTAAGAAGAAGATGATACCACCTATTTTTGTTCTTCGTGCCAGTTCATTACATACGATTAAACCGACGAACACTAATGCCCATCCCAAAAGTTGATAAAGGGAATAGGTACCATAAATATTGAATATCATAATACCTCCTAATATTCTAAAAAAATTATAGCATTATCAAATTTAAATAAAATATTTTTTTAATTTATCAGCAAATTATGCACAAAGTGCATTCATTAATTTCCTAATTTCATAAAAACGTACAACAAATGCGCATCAAACGTCATTAAAAAAGCTGCTTTCGATAGCAGCTAAATTTTATTTACTTATTGTCGACATTGCTCTAGCTTGTTTAGAAACATGATTGAATTCAAATTTTATATCTAAACCATTAAGAATTTCTTGAACTTTTTCTCTAGCTAATGCCATTGAACTATCTTCCAATTCAAGTTCATAATCAACTTTACCATTATAACTATTTTCATCCAATGCTAAACTTGCTGACTTATATGGATATTCATATCGCTTTGTTTGAAGGATAGCCAAAATAATTAAATCCTTAATTTCAACATCTAACAATTCCAAGAAATCTGCAACATCACCTTCTGGGAATTTATTAGAATGAACCAAATCATAAAATTCTACAGCACTTAAAGTTTGATTTTTTTCCAAAAGACCTTCGGCCATCGGTGTTTTCAAAGTAAGTGTATAATTGCCTTTTAACTCTCTTACACGAAGAGCAATATTTTGTTTCTTTAAAATTCTTTGATTTGAATCAATATAATAATTAGTTTGTACAAATTGATCCTTTATATTTAAGTGCATCGCTTTCATTACTTTTACATATTGTTCTTTAGTCAATAGAACTTTAGCTTCAATTTCAATATTATTATTCATAAATCTAACTCCTTAAATAGGCTTTTATTTCCGCTATTATGATACACTATAAATATAAAATTATAAAGGAGAATTTTATGGGAGCCTTCAAATCTTATAAAATATATATCAAACCAGGTTTTGAAAAAATTTCATCAATATTGAATGATGCAGCAAAATCTTTTATTAATCTAATTGAAGAATCTCCTGATATTAAAGATGATTCAATTTTAAATATAGTCTATGGTGGAGATGGAACATTAATCAAAGCTATTGAAGAAAATAAATATAAAGGTTACTTTATCTCAATAAAATCCTCAAATTCTTTAGGCTTTTTTACAGAATTTAAAAATATAAATGAATTCATAGATTACAAAGAAAATTTTACTCCATTTATAGAAAAACACAAATTGCTCGAAGTCACTGGAAACAATAAAACTTTTTTTTGTGTAAATGAATTTATTTTTTCAAATCCTTATGCAACTATGAAATTTTCATTAGCCATAAATAATATCCCATTTTGTTATTGCGCATCAAATGGAATATGCGTTTCAACTCCTTTTGGATCTACTGGATATAACCATTCTCTTGGCGGAACAATTCTTTTGTCTAACGATGGATACGAGTATAATATAATAGCGCCAATTGAAAATAACCTCTACCATAATAGTCTTAAATCAATTTGTTTAAATGAAAATGATATTTTAGAAATTAATATGGAAAATAAGATTGATATAACTATTGCCAGTGATATGAAAGTTATTGATTTTGGAAAAGATTGTACCAACTTTAAAGTCAAAAAAACTAATTTTGGTTTTTATTTAGTACACTTAAACGAAAAAAACGTATATAATCGTCTAAGAAATAGTTTTGCAATGAAAGAAAATTAAAAGGAGTAACATATGAATAAAGAATTACTTATTGGAATAATTGTTGGATCTATCATATTTTTAATTCTACTTGTTGTAGGAATAATTTTGATTTGCAAAAAGAAGAAAAAAAATAAAATTGAAACCATACCCACCAATAATGAACTTGCTAAAAAAATAATTGATTCTGTTGGCGGAAAAGATAACATTACTAATGTTTCCGCTAAAATGACACGTTTAGCTCTAGGAGTAAAAACTTCTGATAAATTCGACTCAAAACTTGTTCCAGAAATAAAATCGTTGATTATGGAAACTAAAATAACTTTTCTAATTGGAGATAACGCTGAAAAAATAGCGAAAGAAATAGAATCTGAAATTAAATAAATATGGATATTAAAAAGAAATTATTAGCTGATATTCGCCGTGCTGATTTTGATTTTGGGCTGATTAATAAAGGTGATAAAATTATGGTTGGCGTCAGTGGTGGAAAAGACTCTATGGCTTTGCTTTATCTGCTTTCTATATATCAAAAATTTACCGATAAAGACTTCGACTTCACCGGAGTAATGCTCGATTTAGGATTTCCAAAAAATAATTTGGAGCCAATTTTTAAGTTTGCTAAAGAAAATAAAATAGACTTTCGGGTAGTTGATGCCACAAATGTTTATCCTATTTTAAAGCAACACATGAAAGGCGACCAACTTCCATGTTCAATCTGTTCAAGGATGAAAAAAGCAGCAATAAATCGCGTAGCAAATGAATTAGGTTTTAAAAAAGTGACTTTTGCTCATCATAATGACGATGCAATTGAAACATTAATTATGAATATGACCCATGGTGGAAGACTTGCCACTTTTTCTCCAAAAATGTTTTTACAAAGATCACAAATAGAATTTATTCGACCTTTAATATATGCCCGTGAAAAAGATATTATCTCTTTCGTAAAAGAATATAATATTCCCATTATAAAAAGTACTTGTACAAATGATAAGACATCACAAAGAGCTCTATTCAAAAAAATATTAGCTAACCATTACTCAACTTTTCCGGATAGCTATGATAATTTTTCAACTATGCTCACCAATATAGAACATGAAGATCTCTGGTTTAATATGTTAGGTTATAATGATGGCAGTGGTTTTTTTTATCACGAAGCTTATTCTGCTAAAGACTATCAATATATAACCTTTATAAGATCAAAAGTCTTTTTAGAAGAACAAAAAATAGATCCAAAAGATGAATTTGGGGAAGCTGATTTTGACTACAAATATTATCTTGTTACCAAAGATAACAATCCTGTTGGAACTTTAAGAATTAAAAACATCGATGAAAATAATGTAAAGATTGAACGTTTTTGCATATTAAAAGAATATAGAAATCAAGGTATTGGCTCCTCCTTGCTTCACTATGTCGAGAAAAAATTATCACAAAAACACACCCCGATTGCAATAACACTTGATGCTCAAAAACAAGCCATTAAATTTTATGAAAATAATGGCTATAAACAAAACAGCAATATATTTTTAGAAGCTGGCATTGAACATATTAAAATGTTTAAAAACATCGACCATCCTTTGATGGACAAAGCAAAGAAACGTTAATCCCTCGGCTTTATCAAACCTTGGCGATAGCACTTCAACAAACTCATTAAATCATCTATTTTCTCTTGTATCTTTTTACCATTATCTGTTTCTTTAATTAACTTTCGTGGCTTTTCTTTTGAAATGCTACTTTTTGAATGAATCATATCTTTATTGGTTTGAATTGCTAATTCCTTCGATTCAAAAACACGATGTGCAATTAGTTTCAATCCATAAGAATTATAAACTAAAGTGTATCCAGCAATTCCAGTAACCTTTTGATAAGCCTTGCATATTCCACCATCGATGATAATAAGTTTTCCACCAGCTTTTATCGGAGATTCTCCCTTTTTAATTTTTACCGGCATATGCCCATTGATAATTACACCATTTTCATCAAAAATATCAAACTCATTCAAAATTTTTTGACAGTAATTATAATCATTTTCAAAACTATAATATTGATTTTTAGGTTCTGGGAAATCTTTTAAATCTTCTTCTGCTAAAAAATATCTTTCAAAAGTAGTAATATCATTTTTACCATAAAGAGGAGATATTTCTCCACACCATAAAAAGTAAAAGAAATCTGTTTCATCGCTGTTCCAAACTTTTGAATAGTAGCATGCTCTTGCTTTTCGATCACAATAATTTAAATATTCTTTTCCAGAATATTCTTTTCCAATTTCATCATAAAATTTAGTAAAAGTTCCATCATTATTTGTAGGAATACACCCATGATATAAAAGATTATTATTGTACGCTAAATACATTGATCCATGAGAAAAAAGAAAATCAACATGTTGCTGTAATTTTTGTGAATGCCTAAAAGCATGTGTCAATTTTTTCATCAGCTCATTTTCTTCAAAAGTTAATTCATATGGGGAAGAAAAATCTATCGTCGGAAAATTATCTACTATAAGATTATATTTTTTTCCATCCCGAATGTATTTCTTATTTTTAAAATCAACATCTTGTAGTTTTGCTAATTTATTCATTTTATAATTAGGATGTTTAAGTACTAATTGTCCATCCAATTTTAATTGAATTATAGAAATTGCTTTATGCATTTTTGCAATTACTTTAATATCATAATCTTCTGCATCAACAGCTTCTTCAGACTTTGGAATGAATTCTTTGCAGTCATCATTTCCATAAGTTCTAAGAGCAAAAGTTACAAGAGGCCTTAAAGAAATGCCATATCCTTCCTCCAACGTAGATAAAGTATTATAACGGCATGATGTCCTAATTACATTAGCAATGCAAATTTTATTTCCAGTAGCTGCTCCCATATAAACTGCATCATGATTGCCCCATGTTATATCAATAGAACGAGTATTGACAATAGTTTCCATAATTCTAAAAGCGCCAGCACCTCTATCATAAATATCACCAAGAATATGAATATGATCTAAAGTGGATTTCTTTATCAAATTACTAACTTCTTCAATAAATTCTTTAGCGCGATCAGTCTGAATTATTCCTAAAATAATTTCATTGTAATAATCCTCAGTATTAATTAATTTTATTGAACTCTGTTGTAATAATTCTTCTATTATATAGACAAAATCGCGAGATATTAATTTTCTTACTTTAGATCGTGTATATTTTGAACAAGTTAATCTTGCTACTGAAATCAACAAATTTAATATTTTAAAATAAAATTCATTATTTAATTTTCCCTTAGATTGGAGATAATCCAGTTTTTCTTTTGGATAATAAATAATAGTTGCCAAAAGATTTTTTTCTTCTTCACTAACTTCCGGAAGGGCTTCATTTATTTTATCTTTTATTACACCAGAAGCAGAATTCATAAGGTGTGTAAATGCATCATATTCTCCGTGAATATCACTTAAAAAATATTCTGTCCCTTTAGGAAGATTTAAGATAGCTTTTAAATTTATTATTTCAGTCGCAGCACTTTGTATAGTTGGATAAGATTCTGAAAGCAATTTTAAATACGCTAAATTCTTTTCTTTCATAATGAATTAAAGTCCCCTTTTTAATTATAACAAAATATATTTCATATAATTTATAATATATTTGGAGGAAATATAATGAATTTTAAATTTTTATCTTCTGGAGATACAATTTACTTAGTTGCTCCAAGTTTTGGTGCCGCTTCTTTTCCATACAAAGAACGTTTGATAAAATCTATTGATTTTTTAAAAAAACAAAACTTCAAAATTATCGAAGGAGAAAACATTTGGTTAGATGAAGGAATCATGGGGAGTAACACTCCTTTAAAACGAGCAGAAGAGATTGAAAAAGCTTTTAAAAGCGATGCTGATTTTATATGGTCAGTCGGCGGTGGCGAAACCATGAATGAAATTCTTCCTTATTTAAATCTTTCTGAAATTAGAAAACATCCTAAACTATTTATGGGGTATTCCGATAATACCAACTTATCATATATTCTCCAAACATTTTTAAATTTTAAAACTATTTATGGACCATGTGCCGGAACATTCTACTATGAAGATAATTCTTTATATTTTAAGCAAAAATTAGATGTCCTATACGGAAAGAAACATTTCCATGGCTACCCACAATATCAATCCCAAAATGCTTCACCTGATCCTTTAGGAAATCTTATTTATGATACTCCCAAAAAAATTACAGCAATAAATTATACCAAACCATTTTCAGGAAAATTATTAGGTGGATGTTTAGATTGCTTAATTTCTTTATGCGGAACAAAATTTGATAAAACTAAAGAATATTTTAAATCTCAAAACGACATAATTTTCTTTTTCGAAAGTTGCGATCTCAATGTTTTAAGTTATCGAAGGGCTATTTTTCAATTAAAAGAAGCAGGATGGTTTGATAATATCAATGGATTGATTGTAGGAAGACCAATGCATATTGGAGAAAATATTGGGAATTTATCTTTCAATAAAAGCATTGAAGATTTTTTGAAAGATCTAAATATTCCTATTCTTTTAGATGTTGATATCGGTCATTTGCCACCAACTATTCCTCTTATCACTAATACTCCATGTAAAATATCCTTTACCGATGATGATATCTATATAGATTATTTATAAAAAAATATGATAAAATTAAATCAGTAGATAACTTTATAATATGGTGTTAATTATAAAGATTTTAAAATATATTTAATTGATATGAGGTGAAAATATGACAAAACCAGTAGTAGCACTTATTTATGACTTTGATAAAACTTTGGCAACTGATGATATGCAAGCTTTTTCTTTTATTCCAAATCTTGGAATGACTAGCGAAGAATTTTGGAAAGAGACTGGTGATTTTGTCAAAAAAACTGGTACTGAATCAACTTTAGCTTATCTTCATACTATGATTAAAGAATGTAAAGAAAAAGGCATTGATCTTACAAAAGAATACTTGCATAGTTTAGGTAAAAGCATAAAATTTTATGAAGGCGTTTTAACCTGGTTTAAACGTTTAAACCAATATGCTGATAGTTTAGGTCTTCAATTAGAACACTATATTATTTCTTCAGGCAACAAAGAAATAATCGAAGGAAGTACTATTGCGAAAGAATTCAAAGCCATTTATGGTTGTGAATTCTTATATGATGAAAATGGTATTGCTTATTATCCTAAATGTATTGTTAATTATACCCTCAAAACCCAATATTTATTCAGAATTTGTAAGGGGGTAACCAATTTGATAGATGATAAAACTGTAAATCAAAAAGTAAATGAAAAACACGTGGAATTTAGAAACATGATCTATCTTGGTGACGGAATAACCGATATTCCTTGCATGACATTAATTAAAGAAAAAAATGGTAAATCAATTGCTGTATATCAACCTCAAAAGAAAGACATTGTTGAGCAATTGCTTTTAGATAATAGAGTAAATTATGTTTGTAAAAGCGACTTTAAGAGCAATTCCACTCTCGAGAAACTTGTCAAATTAATACTAGATTCAATATCTATAAGTGAAAAATTATTAAGCAAAGAAAATTCTCAATATATTAACTAAATTTAGTCAAAGAATAGCATTACATATTGCAATGCTATTTTTTTATTTTCTTTTGCTTTTCTTCTTATTTATCATCAAAATCTTTTAGTTTAAATGAAACCTTACTACTTAAATAACATAAAAATATCTTTAAATATACAACTTACATTTTTAAACAGATTAAATAATTTAAAATAAATTTTCTAATTTATTTTAATATCGAATATTTTTCCATTAATATTTATATAGATTATTTATAATAAATATATGATAAAATATTCACACTAATTTATAGAAAGAGGTTATTAATGAACGAACAAACATCATGGGATTTTACAAGAATCTTTAAAACTAAAGAAGATTATGATAAATGTTTTTCCAAAGTCGAAAATAGTTTTAAAGAATTATCAAAATTTCAAGGAAATTTAAATAACAAAGAAAATGTTTTAAACTTTTTAAAACAAGAAGAATCTTCTGAAGAATTATTTGCAAAACTATTTACTTATTCTTCAATGCATTTCGACCAAAATCAAAAAGATCCAAGCAACCAAGTTTTACGTGGGAAAGTTATGGATTTATATGGAAAATATATTCAAGCCACAAGTTTCTCCAATTCTGAAATAATAGCTAATGGAACAGAAAATCTTGAATCATGGTCTAAGGAAAAAGAATTTAAACCTTATTCTTATGTTTTAAAAAGATTGATTAAAAATCAAAATCACATTTTAAGTGCCAAAGAAGAAAGCATAATAGCTAATTATGCAAATGTAACTAATAGCTTAACCGATCTTTATGATATGGCCGCAGTTGCCGATAGTAAAGATAACGAAGTAACTTTCTCTACTGGTGAAACAACAACAATCAACCATGCAAACTACGGATTTTATCTTCAAAGCTTAACTTCACAAGATGATCGTAGAATCGCTTTTGAAGCAATGTTTAAACCATTTGATGATCTTAAAAATACTTTTGCTGGAATCTATAGTGGAATTGTTCAAAGCAATATTGCTCAAATGAAAAACAGAGGATATTCCTCAATTTTATCCTCTTTCCTCGATGATAATGATATACCTGAATCAGTTTATCTATCATTATTAAATACTGTTCATAAAAGAAGCCAAGTAGTAAAAGATTACTATAAATTAAAGAAAGATTTTTTAAATCTTGAAACATTTCATACCTACGATCGCTTTGTTAAATTAGCTAAAAGCGATATAAAATACACTTATGAACAAGGAAAAGAAGTATTCTGGGAAGCCTGCAATAATATAGGTGGAGATTTTGTTAAAAAAGCTCATGAAGTATTAGAACCAGGAAGAGTTGATGTCTATCACCAAGATGGAAAAAGATCAGGTGCCTATTCAACAGGATTTTATGATTTAGGTCCATATATTCTTTTGAATTACAATGACACTTTCTCTGATGTCTTCACTTTAGCTCATGAAGCTGGACATTCTATTCATACGATGTTAGCAAATGAGAACAATACTTATTTCAATTCTAATTACACAATATTTGTTGCTGAAATAGCTTCAACATTCAATGAACAAATGTTACAAGATTATTTCATGAGTAAAGATATAGATCATAATACTAAATTATTCTTACTTCAATCTGCTGCAGATGATTTAATCGGAACTTTCTATCGTCAAGCTCTTTTTGCCGATTATGAATATCAAGCTCATAATTTAGCACTAAGCGGAACACCTTTAACCGCGGAAGCTCTTGAAAAATTAATGACTGATTTATATCAAGAATATTACGGAATCGATTTGAATAATGAACCATATAAGAACAATGTTTGGGCTTATATTCCTCATCTTTTCCATTCTCCATTTTATGTTTATCAATATGCTACTTGCTTAGCTTGCTCAATAGCTATTTATTCCAAAGTAAAAAATCATGAACCTAATGCTTTAGAAAATTATTTCAATATGTTAAAAGCAGGTGGTAGCGATTTCCCAATGAACATCGTTGCATTAGGAGGAGTTGATTTAACTTCTTCCGAACCTTTTGAAGCAGTTTTTGATAGACTTGAATATCTTATTTCTGAAATCAAAAAAGAACTTAAAAAATAGTTTAAATAAAAAGGTGCTGAGAAATCAGCACCATTTTTATTGCAATTATAAATTTATTTAACAACTTTTAGAAATATTTTTTAAGCAATTTCTAATGCATCAATATGTGTTGCAAAGAATAATTTTCCAAAAATATACTTATTTGAAGCACTTTCTGTTAAAGTTAAAACTTTACCATTAGTATAATCTAAATCTTCACTCATTGCAGGGCCAGAAATATTTTGTTTTAATTCGCCCAAGAAATAAAGTGGAGCTCCATCTACTGTTTGAGAACTAGGAATTAAATCTGCTTTATCATAGATATAATAATGGGATGATGACAAACCATAAGAAGTTGAGAAAACCATTTTTCCTTCTCCAGTAATACAAAAGCCTTGAACTTTATTGATGATAGAATAAGATTCAAGAGGAGTTGTTAAATCAGATAATGAATATTTTGTGATAATAGCATGATTAACTTCACCATTAGGAGTTTCAAATGGATGATTTGTTACATAAGCGCCACCATCATGGAATTCTCCAACATATAAATTAGACTCATCGGTAAAAACAAATGATGCTGCATTATTTACTTTAGTTCCTTCACCTACATCAACTGTACCATGATTTTCTCTAGCTTCAAGAACATCATTAAGACTAACTGTATAAATTCTACTGCCATTAGCAATATAAACATTGTCACCAGTTATAGCAACACCACCAACGTGTCCGGTAAAAGCTTTTTCACCTTTTACTAATTTGACATATGAATCTTCATTTGTATCTAAATCAACAACATAGATTCTACTATTAGATTTATCTGTCATATAGCCACTGGTAATAACAACATTCTTTTCTTCGGATATTGCAACACCTTGTGTGATATATCCATCATTTAAGCCAGGATTTTTTGCAAATGTTTTACTCATGCCATAATAATTGCTATAAATGGCAAACTTTAAAACATTTAATCCTCCAACAAATAAGACAACAATAGATATTATTCCAATGAAGAAACCTAATATTACTTTAAGGAAAATATGCTTTTTTCCATTAGCTTTACTCATATTTAATTAAACCTTTCATTTCTTTAATTATAATATTCAAATTCAAAATCATCAAGTACTACTGTAGAACCATCTTCAGCTCCAAGTTCACGAAGCTTTTCATCAACGCCAATTTTTGTAAGGTAAGATAATAATTTCATCATACCTTGTTCTTCTGTAATATTGATTAAATGATAAGTTCTAATAACACGGTCACCTGTAATAACATATCTACCAAATCTATCCTTTTTAATTTCAAAATCTGGTTTTCCATATGCTGCTTTATTAGGAGTTAATGTTACTTCACCATCTTCTTCTGGTTCTTTGAATAAATGGAAGAATGGAGTATTTTGTAATACTGTATAAAGTCTTGTTAAAAGCTTATCTATATTTTGGTGAGTATAAGTTGAAATTTCAAAAATTTCATATTTGTCTTTATATTTTTCTTCAAATCTATCAATAGCTTCTCTATCAAGACACATATCAACTTTATTTAAAGCAACTATCATTGGACGATCAGTTAAATCCAATTTATAAGAAGCTAATTCTTTATTTATTTTTTCAAAACTTTGAATAGCATCTTCCCAGTCGCGTGAAATATCAACTATATGAAGCAAAACACGGCATCTTTCAATATGTCTTAAAAAGGTTAATCCTAAACCTTTTCCTTCATGTGCTCCTTCAATCAATCCTGGCAAATCAGCAATAACAAAATTTCTTTCATTATCTAATTTTACAACGCCCAAATTCGGTTCCAAGGTTGTAAAATCATAATCACCAATAGCTGGTCTAGCATTACTAACAACAGAGAGAAAAGAAGATTTTCCAACTGAAGGAAGACCTACAAGCCCCACATCAGCCAATAATTTTAATTCTAAAATTAAATCAGCCTTTTCACCTGGAAGTCCATTTTCAGCAGTTCTTGGAGTTCTATTAGTTGAAGAAGCAAAACAAGCATTACCTCTTCCACCTCTTCCACCTTTTACCGCTAAATATTTTTTTCCTTCTTCATTTAAATCAGCTAATACTTTTTCTTCATTATCTAAAATAACAGTACCAACTGGAACTTCTAGAATAATATCTTTAGCATTTTTACCATACATCATTTTCGCCATGCCTTTTTCACCATCATCAGCTTTTATCTTTCTAGCATGACGATAATTAACTAAAGAATTGGAGGAATTTGTAGCAATAAAGTAAATGGAGCCGCCTTTACCTCCATTGCCACCATTAGGTCCGCCAAATTCAATATACTTTTCATGTCTAAATGAAATACAACCATCTCCGCCTTTTCCAGCACAAAGATAGATTTTAGCACGATCAATAAACATAATTTCCTCCAAAGTTTAAAAAGAGCCTCAGAAAATCTGAGGCCCACTAATTAACAAATACTATTTTGCAATAGGATAAACAGATACTTGTTTCTTACCATTTTTAAGTGTTTCATATTTGACAACACCATCGATAAGAGCAAATAAAGTATCATCACCGCCGCGACCAGTATTAACACCTGGATGCATCTTTGTTCCTCTTTGACGATAGATAATACTACCGCAATGACAAACTTGACCATCAGAGAGTTTAGCACCTAAGCGTTTGGATTCAGAATCACGACCATTTTTAGTGGAACCGACACCTTTTTTAGAGGCGAACAGTTGGATATCAAGAATAAATCTCATTTTGTACCTTCCTTTATGTAATTAATTTTTAAATACTGCGAATAACTATACTCGATGCTTTTTAATTGAACAAGGAGAACTTCAAGAACAATTTTATCATGATTTGATATATTTTTCTTAGCTTCAACAAAACCTAGACCTTTGTCAACTTTTACTTTGAAGTTGTCAATATCTTGAATAGCATTTAAAGCTCCGATAAAGCAAGTTGAACAACCTGCACATACCAAGTCTTTTCCTTCATCGGCCATATTTGCATGACCAGATATTTCAATTTTCTTAATTTCTTCATCACTATTAAAAGTGACATCGACTAAAATCATCTTCGCCTCTTAAGCGTTTATAGCTTGAATGTCGACGCAAGTATATGGTTGACGATGACCGGTTTTGCGGCGATAGTTGGCTTTAGCTTTATACTTAAAGACAACAACTTTCTTAGCTTTACCGTTCTTTGCAACAACACCTTTAACAGTAGCACCTTCAACAAATGGAGCACCAACTTTATTGGTTTCACCACCGATTAAAAGGACTTTATCAAAGCATACTTCGTCACCTTGATTGGCATCAAGTTTTTCAATATAGACCTTTTGTCCAACTTCTACTTTAACTTGTTTACCACCAGTAAGAATGATAGCGTACATCTTTGCACCTCCTAAATTCACTAATGACTCGCTCTTATGGTAATTCTAAAAGAATTTTCAAACCATTTTAAAGCGGTTGTAGCCTAGTGAGGGCCATAACGATAGTATTTTACCAAAATCAATTAATTTATGCAATATCAATTAAAAATTATTTCTTATTTAACGAATGATACTCAACTATCAAATTTGTTGCGACACTCATCGAAAGCTTTTTTTCATTTACAAGTACTTTAATGTGGTCTATATATGGATCATCTTTTGCATTTTCAACGCTTTCAAAAAATTCAATTTTTTGAATCAAAGAATTTAATTTATTTCGAAGAGTTGGATAAGTTACTCCATAATAATTAGCCACTTCCTTCAAAGAACCTGAGTGAAGAACTATTTGTTTAATAAACAAAAGATCATCATCATTTAAATTTTCTAACCACTTGCGTGAATTTTCCATATCATCACTTCCTATAACAACTTCTTATATGCTAATTTTAACTAAAAATTTCAAATTTAACAACTTTTATGTATAAAAAAATACCGTCATGGGGGAGACGGTAGTTTTTTCCGATTAAGGATTAGACTGGATTTTGAAGTCTAATACAAAAAGCTGTGTTAAGGAGTTGCTTTTTGTTGTTAGTCTCAACTAACAAGATTATTCTACGGGATTTTATTCCTCTTGTCAACAAATTTATTAATAATTTTAAAATTCGATATTGATCAATACATAATGTAAGTTTTATTATTAGAAAAACAACGTTATTAATACTAAAATAAGCTTTTATTACTATTAAATAAATATAATTATGTTATAATCTTACCTAGAGGTGCTTATGAATATCCACGAATCAGCAGAAGATTACTTAGAAAGAATATTGATGATAAAACAAGAAAAAGGAAATGTTAGATCAATAGATATAGCTAATGATATGAATTTTTCTCGTGCTTCAGTATCGCATGCTATGAAATTATTAAAAGAAAATAATTATATTGAAATCGATGAAAACGGAAATATTGAATTATTGGAAAAAGGAAACAAAATCGCTGAGAATATTCTGCATAGACATCATCTTTTAACAAATTTATTTATAAAAATAGGCGTTGATGAAAAAATAGCTCAACAAGATGCATGTAAAATCGAACATGATTTATCGAAAGAAACATTTGCCGCCATAGAAAAATTGGTAGAAAACTTATAAAGACTTATGGAAAAAAACGGATTAATATTTATTGACAAACAAGTTGGAATGACAAGCCGAGATGTCGATTTCCAAATAATGAAAATATTCGGCACTAAAAAAGTAGGCCATTTAGGTACACTAGATCCTTTCGCATCTGGGCTTTTAGTCGTTGGAGTCAATGAAGGTACAAAACTTCTTTCAGCTTTTGAAGAAAGTGAAAAAACCTATGAAGCAGAATTAATTCTCGGAAAGAAAACAAATACTGGAGATTTGACTGGCGAAGTCGTAGAAGAAAAAGATGTTCCAAAAATCGATGATAGACTAATCAATGTTACACTGAAAACATTCTTAGGAAAATCTACTCAAACTCCTCCAATGTATTCTGCAATAAAAGTTAATGGTCGTCCTCTTTACTCTTACGCTAGAAATAATGAAACAGTTGATGTAGCTGATAGAGAGATAGAAATTAGACAAATTGCTCTTTTAAAATATTACAAAGAAGAAAAAAAGATTCACTTTTTTGTCACTGTCAGCAAAGGGACATATATTAGAACATTAGGAGAAGATATTGCTGAAAAACTTGGAACTGTCGGTTATCTTAAAAATTTAAGAAGACTTGCTGTTAATAATATAGCTATCAACAACTCTTTTACTTCAACTTTGGAAAATCCAACTATTATTCCAATTATTGAAAGTGCAAAAATTTTTGGTATGCCTGTTTTACCATCTGAAGAAAGCTATCATGGACAATCTATATTATTAAATACATTAAGCAATTTCGTCTTAATATATAACCCAACCACAAATTTACCTACAGCAATCTATCATTATGATAAAAAAATAAGAAAGAATAATCTCTATATGTATAAAGTTCAAAGAGGTTTTATATGTGAATAAATTTGATGAAAATTTCATCTTTGAAAATCCTTCTTCAATTGCCATCGGCAATTTTGATGGAATGCATCTAGGACATCAAACTCTTCTAAAAAATTATTCACAAAATTTAAAAAAATATGTTTTAACTTTCAATTTTCTCTTTAAAGAAAAGCATAGCGATCAGACTTTTTTAACTTCTCTAGAAGATAAAGAATATCTAGCAAAATTATATGGTGCTGATGAATTGCTATATTTAAATTTTGATGAAACTTTAAAAAATACTACCGCCGATGATTTTATAAAAGAATATTTGGATAAACCTAATATCAAAGAAATCATAGTAGGAAAAGATTTTCGATTTGGTAAATTCGGTCAAAAAGATGCCCAATATCTAAAAGAAAAGCTCAAAGATAAAAGTATTAAAATAATTGATCTTTTAGATGACAAAGATGGACATAAAATTTCCACAACAGAAATCATATCTTTATTAAAAGAAAAGAAAGTTGAACAAGTATCTTCACTTTTAGGAAGAAATTATCTCATAAAAGGTTATATCGAACAAGGTTTAAGAAACGGACATAAAATCGGATTTCCAACCGCAAATATAAAAACGATTTATAATTATACTCTTCCTGGAAATGGCGTTTATGCCACTAATATGATTATCGATGGACATAAATACCTTTCGATGACAAATATTGGAACTCATCCAACAATCTCTGAATTAAAAAAGCCTTTGGTAGAAACACATATATTCAATTTCAACGAAGAGATTTATAACAAAAAAATCGAACTAGAATTTCTTTGTTTCATAAGACCAGAAAAGAAATTTGATTCCATCGATGATTTAAAAAAAGAATTACAAAATAATAAAAACAAAATAATAAAAACTTATGAAAAAAACTATTGAGCCTTGAGCCCAATAGTTTTTATTTTTTCCAACTATTAATAATATTATCTATCTTTGCGCCTTGATCATATAAAGTATCTGCAACAAAAATCAAATCAGGAATTTTATATAAATCAACAGATTTTGCAAGTCTAGAACGAATAAATCCTTTATTTTTATTTAAAAAATTAACTAATTCTTCTGTCTTTTCAGTTTGTAAATGAGCAACATATACATGAGCAAAGCTATGATCACGATTTACTTTAACCTCATTTATCGAACTTAGTTTTACAATAGGATCTTGCATTTCTTTCATGATAATATCACAAAGATTTCTTGTGATAATAGAATTAATTCTACCTTTTTTATCAGCCATTTTTCTTTGCCTCAAATCCATAAGATTCAATTACGTCATCAACTTGAATATCTTTATTATCTTCAAGAACAATTCCGCAATCATAACCAGTTTGTACAGATTTAACATCATCCTTAAATCTTTTAAGAGATGCAATACTTGTTTCAAGGATCATTTTATCACGTCTATAAACTCTTACTTTTGAATGAGCTTTAATAAATCCTGTTGATACAATACTACCAGCGATTGTTCCAGCCGCGGTCGATTTAAATAATTGAGTAACAGTAGCTTTACCATAAACTACTTCAACAAGATCTGGTACTTGAAGTCCTTGCATTGCAAGTTTAACATCATCAAGGATTCGATAAATGATATCATATAATCTAATTTCAGTCTTAGCTTCTTTTGCTTTGCTCATTGCTAAAGCATTAGCCTTTACATTAAAACCTAAAACTATAGCTGAACTTGCTTGTGCCAAAATAACATCGCTTTCTGTAATATCACCAGCAGCAGCTCTAACAATTAAAAGCTCAACGCCTTTAACCTCAATTTTTTCTAATGCTGCTTTAATAGCTTCAACTGAACCTTGAGTATCGGCTTTTAAAATCAAAGGTATTTTCTTTTCTTTATTATTGCTCATCGCCTGTAACACTCCATCAAGAGTTGTTGGTAAAGCAGAAACATTTTTCTTACTTAAAGCGGTAAGAGTACGTTTTTGAGCAATATCTTTTGCTTCTTTATCATCGACAAAAGCTAAGAAATGATCTCCAGCTATAGGAACATTGCTAAGGCCAGTAATTTGAACCGGAGTAGATGGTTCAGCTGATTTCATAACTTTTCCAAATTCATTTGTCATTTTTCTTACCTTACAATAAGAATTTCCAACAACAAGATAATCACCAGCTTTTAAAGTACCGTTTTGCACTAATAAAGTGGCTTTAGGTCCTTCATGTGGGTCTAACGAAGCTTCGATAACTGTACCGAAAGCTAAAGCTGTCGGATCTGCTTTCAATTCTAATACTTCAGCTAACAAGATGATATTTTCCAATAATATATCCAAATTGATTCTCTTTTTAGCGGAGATTTCAACCATTATTGTTTGACCACCCCAATCTTCAGAAATAAGTCCTAAACCAGATAACTCTGTTTTAACTCTTTCAACATTTGCCTCGGGTTTATCAATTTTATTAATTGCTACAACAATAGAAACTCCTGCCGCTTTAGCATGATCAATAGCTTCTCTTGTCTGCGGTTTAACTCCATCATCTGCAGCAACAACAATTACAGCAATATCTGTCATTTGAGCACCGCGAGCACGCATTGCTGTAAAAGCTTCATGTCCAGGAGTATCTAAGAATGTAATCTTTTTTCCATTATATTCTTTTTGATAAGCGCCGATACTCTGAGTAATTGAACCAGCTTCCCCAGAGACAATATTTGAGCCACGAATAGCATCAATAAGAGTAGTTTTACCATGGTCAACATGTCCCATAATTGTTACGACCGGAGCACGTTCAACCTTATTTTCCTCTTTCATATTCATGCCATATTTTTCAAAATTTTCAACTTCTGCAACATCTTCTTTGCGGAAATCAACATTATGATTCAAGCATATTTCACCGATGAGCTCATCATCAAGTAAAGCATTGATGGTAAGCATTTTCCCAGCTTTAAACAATTCTTGAATAATTGTGCCAACAGGAATATCTAATTGTTTGGCAAGCTCTCCAACTGTAATTGCGCCAGAATATACGAAAACACCATTATTAACAGAGCCATGTCCCTTTTTAATATCAGTATTTTGATTTTGTTGCGAGTTTTTATTTTTATTATTTTTATTTGAATGATAGTTTTTATTATTGTTCTTACTCATTGGCATCTCCTTTCTGAATTGTATCATATATAGCTTTTGCCATATTACAATTACTTATACCAATCGCATTAACTTCTTCTCTTTCTATAAGACTTCCAAGTTCTCTTTTTGTCTTATATTTAATTATGCGAGGATTGTTATGCAAATTTTGTTGAAGTTCAGAAACGAATCGAGTTGAAGCATCTTCAGCAATAATAATCAAAGATATCTTATTTTTACTTGCTTTAGAAATTAATTCTTCTCCTACAAAAAGGTAATGAGCTCTTTTTGCAAGACCTAAATATTGATAGAGATGATTAATCAACAAGATACCTCCGAATTTTCTGATAAACTTTTTCGTCAATAACAACGCCTAAAGTTTTTTCTAATCTTTTTGTTTTAATTGCTTTTTCTAAAGTTTGAGTGTCCGGAGTTAAATAAGCCCCTCGACCATTCATCTTTCCCGTAGGATCAACTTCAACCGTTCCGCTAGGTGTTAGAACTATTCGGAGAAGAGAATCTTTCTCTTTCCGAATATTATTAACACAATCCAAACGAAGTGGTTTTTCTTTCATTAGTAATTACCGTATTCTTCTTCGTATTCGTCGTATTCATCAGAATCGTAATCATCCTCTTCTTCTTCATCGGCGAATTGTTTAAGTTCTTCTTCAGTATAGATAGGAAGAGAATTGACAGCTTTTTTATCTTCTACTTTTTCAAATTCTTCCTCATCTTCATTTTCTTTTTTCTTCTTGTGGAATGATCTATTGGCATTTCCCTTATTAGCTTTCTTTTCTTCTTCTATTTGAGCTTCAAGAGCAGCTAAAGAGATCTTTGGAGATTGACTCTTAATTTCAACATGTTCAACAGGTTCTTCAACCTTTTTAGCCTTTTCAACATGAACTTCAGGAACTTCTTCTATTTCTTTTTCTTCCACAACATCTTCAGGAACTTCAACATCTAAACTTGATGGTGCAGAAACTACTGTTTCTTCTTCTATTTCTGGTAGTTCATCATCTTCAACTTCTTCTGGAACTGTTTCAGTTTCAGCTACACGAGACATTGCCATATCGCGGCGGATATCATCAAGACTAACATACTTAACATTCTTTTCCATCGCTTCATCAGTTTCTAAAACATCGATAGAATAACCTACAAGACGAGAAGCCAAGCGAACATTTACACCGCCTTTACCAATGGCTTCTTTTTTCTCACCATTTTTAACAACAGCAATGCATGTTTTCTTATCAGAAGAACTATTGACAGAAACACTAACGACTGTAGCTGGATGTAATGCTTCAGCTATATATAATTCAAGTTTATCTTGGTAATGAACAATATCAATTCTTTCGCCGTTGACCAATTCACGAATGGAATTAATTCTGATACCATCTGGACCAATGCAAGAACCAGCAGCATCAATATCAGGGTTAGTACTAGAAACTGCAACTTTTGAGCGAATTCCAGCTTCACGAGCTATGCTATTTATTTTAACAATTCCGCTTGCAATTTCAGAGATGAAATCCTTAAAGATGCAACCTAAGAATTGAGAATCACTTCTGGAGACAATAAGAATTTCATTTTTTCTTTTTTCATCGACACCCTTTAAGTAACAATTTATTTCTTGACCGATGAAAACATTATCGTTTTTCATCAAATCTTGACGGCGTAAAAGACCATTTGCTTTATCAAAACTTACTTTAACAGTTTTGATTCCTCCATTATTATCATCTCTTTGAATATTATCGACCTTACCTTTAATAATTGTTCCAATTTTATCGATATAAAGATTTTTAATAGAAGATTTTGTTCTTTCTCTCATTTTTTGTAAAAATAATTGATGAGATTTAGCTATATAGCGTTCATCTAATTCTTGAAGATTGATTGGCAAACGAAGTTGTTCACCTACTTTTATATCTGGATTTACTTTTTGTGCTTCGTCCAAAGAAATTTGTAAGAAATCATCTTCAATATCATCATCTGTAGCAACGACATCTTTTAATTCGAACATTGCTAAAGTTCCTTTATCAATATCAACAGATGTTTCTATTCTCATATCTTCAGCATTTGCTGGACAATCTTCATTTGCTAAGCTTTTATAAGCACGTGCAAAAGAATCCTCTAAAATTTGAAGTGATTCTTCTGGTAAAATACCATAATCCTTTTCAATATCGCAAAGAGCATCAACAGCTTGTTTAATATCAACTGTTCCATCTAATTGCTTTTCTTCTTTTTTCTTTCTTGGCATAATCTCCTCCTAAATTTTTATACGCAAGTTAACTTTTTTAATATCGTCTTTTTTTATCTTCCATTTTTTAGGACGCCCTTTCAGAAAAGTTTGAATTTGGACATCACCATCAACAAAAGATAAATCACCCGTATATGAATTATTTTCATTATCGACAATCTCGACATATGCTCCATCATAAAGAGTTATGTCTTCATCGGTTATTTCTCTTTCAGGGTCAGCAGATTGGCATTTCAAAGTATAAGGAAAATCAAGTTCTTCTAAAGCATCAAGCTTAGGATTAATAGCATCAGTAAATTGTGTAATTTCATCCAAATTAATAAAACTCGGCTTATCTACTTCAATTTCTAATATCTTTCCTTCTTCATCGTTTGTAAAACGACAAACATAAACTTTTAACCCTAATTCCGCAGCTGTTTCATCTGCTATTTTTCGAATTACTTCAATATCCATTCTTCCTCCTTACAAACGAATAAAGAGTGAGCTTACGCTCACTCTTTTAATTCATTACGATTTAAAAGTGTGTTAGTTTTCTAACATGTAAATTATAATAAAATTCAAAACTTTTGTAAAGTACAACAAATTATTTTTCTTCTCTTTTCTAGCACTTTTAAAAACATTTGCATTTTATAAATGTTTTTTCGTTTTCTTGAAAAAAAATTATTTATCTTCTAATATAATCTTATGAACGAATTACATATTTATTTTAAAAATTTATTAAATCAAAGTGCTGATGATGACGAATTTGCGGCACTATTAAATGAAACTGCCCTATCAGGGACCAATATATCAAATCTCAATTTCAAAATTGTTGAAAAAAATAAAAAGCAATTAGAAAAACTTTACCATACAGAAATATCTTATCCATTAGCTGTTCTTCTAACTAATATTTTCAACAACCAAATGCCAGATGAAGAAGACGAACTTGATAATCTCGTATTCGATGTCAAAAAAAGAGCCAAAATAGAAGAATATAATGTAGAAGATTTCACTTCTAATTATTACTATAAAAATATATTGCCACTTTTAAAAAAATACCAAACAAAATCAGAAAAATTTGGCAATATTTATTTTTCCACAGATTTTTATAGTGCCTATAACATCTTTTTGTCCGATGAAATATATTTAGATTCTCATTTTAAAGAAATAACTCCTTTGGCATATTTTTCAAAAGACTTTCACTATCCTTTAGTTTCTAATAACAGTGATCAAATTTGGATGAGCATAATTCCCCATGAAATAAATACAATGGCAAAAGCTATTTCCAACGCAACAAACAATATTTTAGTATATGGTCTAGGGTTAGGTTATTTTCCTATTATGGCTGCAGCAAAAGAAGATGTAAAGAAAATAGTCGTTGTGGAAAACGATAAAAATATCATCAATCTTTTCCTGCAAATCATTTTGCCTTGTTTTCCAAAAGAAATTTCACAAAAAATAGAAATTGTTGAAAAAGATGTTTTCGCCATCGCTGAAAAAATAAGTACGAAAGAATTTAATTATGTTTTTGCAGATATTTGGCACAATGAAAAAGATGGATTATCACTTTATCAAAAATTGTTGAAATTAGAAAAAAACAATATCGAATATGATTATTGGATAGAAGATACTATATTAGTCTATTTCCAAAAAATATTGCTGTTCATTCTAGATATTTCGCAAAACAATAAATACGAAGTTAATTTCAAAGAGCTCGATGAAGAATATCAACAATTATGCGCAAAATATAGGCCTTTAATTGCCGAAAACAATTTTAAAACTATCGACGACTTCAAAAATTTCTTCCAAAAAGAAAATTTAAAAAAATTACTAAAGAAAAACTAAGATTGATAAAACAATATAGTCTTTCCAATCTTAGTTTGCATCATGCCTGAGACGTCTAATTTATCTTTTTTTCAATATCTTTTAATTTGTTCTTAATTTTCTTTTTTAGTGAACTGGAGAGATTTTGAAAATCCATTTCTCCTATTTTCTCTAATAAATCATCTAAAGATACAGATTGAATCTTTTCTTTTATATCTTCAGAAGAAATGCTCTTCATGCTGTTAATATATTTAGAACAATATAGTCCCAAAGCTAACCCCATTAAACTTGCTAGGGTTATAGATTTGAACTTTTTTATAAAATTTCCTCCTTTATTCAAGAAGTATGGCATGACACTTTCTTGACGCCACTTTTAATATGTAAAATTTATATTTTTTTATTCATATATATTGCTACTTTTCAATAAAAAATATATAATTTGCAAAAAATGAAAAAATTTTCATTGACTTACAAACAAACTATTTTTATAATGTAAGCGTTATCATATATATTTTATAAAGAAAGAGGTGTTTTATGGGACAATACAAAGATCGTGTTACAATCTATGAAGTTGCCAAAGCAGCTGATGTCAGTTTAGCAACTGTCAGCCGTGTTATCAACAATCATCCTAATGTCACTGAAAAAACAAAAATTCGTGTTGAAGAAGCCGTTGCTCGCTTAGGTTATAAACCATCCGCTTTAGCACAAGGTTTAGCTACAAATCGTTCAACAAATATCGGTATAGTAATTCCTTCAGTAAACTATGTATATATTTCAAATATGCTTTCAGGAATGGCTGATATCGCAACAATTTATGGTTTCCAATCAACTTTATTTGTTACTCAACATTCTAAGGATGAAGCAAAAGTTGTTTTTGAAAAACTCATCACTTCTCATGTTGACGGCGCAGTAATCTACGATGATCAACTTGAAGAAAAAGATATTGAAGCTCTGCAGAGATTTAATGTTCCTTTTGTAACAATCAATCATGATGCAGCAGGAAAAAAGAATATCTCCATCATTTTGGATTATGAATCCACAATGGTTGAGATTCTAAAGAATCACTTAAATAGCGAAGCTGGGAAAAAACATCCTATCAAATTCTTAAATATTGAAGACAGTGGATTAATGATAGGAAAACTCTATGATTCTGTCAAAGGATTCTGCACTGAAAATAATTCCCCATTAGAGACAATAACCTGTGCTGATTCATATCATCGCCTATATAATCAAATGTGTGAATATTTCGATAAACATAAAGAAGGTGGATATTTTGTTTGTCCTCGTGATTCGCATGCCTGCGCAGTTTTAAACGCCGCAATCGAAAAAGGATTAAAAGTACCAGATGATGTCGAAATAGTTTCTGCAATTGGTACAAAATATTCCTATATATCTCGTCCTCAACTTTCAAGCTTAGATATCGATATGTTCGAAATAGGTTCTATCGCAATGCGATTATTGACAAAACTATTAAAAGAAGAAGATATTTCTTCTCCAGTTTATCGCAAAAAAGCAACTTATACTTCTCGCGGTTCTACACTTGATTAAAACTTTTTTTAAAGATAACTAGAAAAAATAATAAGAATTTAAATTTATCTATTTATCAAAAATACTAATATAACTTGTTTAAACATAATAAAATATTCAAAACTCATAGTAACAAAATGTATAAAAATAGCACCAAAAAAGGAGCCAATTGGCTCCATTTTTATCTTATTTAGCGTTTTTAGCTGTAGCAACTAAATCAGCAAAAGCTTTTGGATCGTTGATAGCAATTTCAGAAAGCATCTTTCTATTGAGATCGATACCAGCAACTTTTAAGCCATGCATAAAGCGAGAATAAGAAATATCATTCAAGCGGCATGCAGCATTAATACGTTTAATCCAAAGTTTACGGAAATCACGTTTAACAAGACGACGGCTAACATAAGCGTTAGCATTAGCCTTCATAACAGCTTGGTTAGCTGTACGGAATAATCTATGGCGGCTGCCGAAGTAACCGGAAGCAGATTTTAAGACAGCCTTACGGCGTGCGTGTGTAACTGTACCACCCTTAACTCTCATATTATCTTTTCCTCCTTATTACTTTGTAATCAAACGTTTTAATCTACGTTGATCTGCACGACTGATAGTGCTAGCCTTACGGCCTTGTCTAATTCTCTTATGGGTCTTAGAATGTGAATTGTGGTTATAACCTTGAACTTTGGTCTTAATATGACCGCTTCCATTGACGTGGATTCTCTTTGCAAGACCACGTTTTGTTTTCATTTTTGGCATATGTGGCTTTCTCCTTCTTTATTTTTTGATTGGTGCTACAAGACAGCTATAAATTTTTCCTTCAAGACTAGCTTCTTTTTCAACAGTTCCATAATCTTTTAAAAGATCTAAGAATTTTTGCATAGAAGCTTCAATCAATTCAGTTTTAGTGATTTGACGTCCGCGCAAATATATTCCTAATTTGACTTTCAAACCTTTTTCCAAATATTTTTTGCACATATTGGCTTTGAATTCCAAGTCATGATCACTTGTCATCATTGTAAATGACATTGATTTAGGTTCTCTTTCAGCAATACGCTTATTTCTATTTAATTCGCGCTCTTTAATGCCTTTTTCATAGCGATATTTACCATAATCAATTATTTTTGCTACTGGTGGATTAGCCTTTGGAGCAACAACTAATAAGTCAAGACCTAATTCTTCTGACTTTCTTAATGCTTCAATCCGGCGCATAACACCAAGCTTTTCTCCATTTTCATCAATTACCATCAATTGTTGAAAAGGAATTTTCTCATTGACGAGATCGCGAGAAACCTTATCTGGTTTAATAGGAATATTCCTTTTATTGTAGGTTTTTATAGTACCTTGCCTCCATTAAAATAAAATAGTGCAGATCACAGGACCCGCACTATAAACACTCGATTTGGAGGCTCATTGACCCATCCGGCTTCCGGATCAGGTGAAGGCGGGCGCCTTACTTTCCTAACTATTTCACTTGATTAATATTACACTATCCTTTAAATATTGTCAACACTTATTTATATATTAAAAAAGATCGGAACTAATCCGATCTAATTATTAACAAATGGTTGCGGAGGCAAGACTCGAACTTGCGACCTCCGGGTTATGAGCCCGACGAGCTTCCACTGCTCTACCCCGCGATACATTTAATTATTATATAGAGACCGCATGTAAATTGCAAGCTTTTTCTCTCTTATAGTTTAATATATGTATTTTTGATATAATTATACATCAAAAATTAAATAAAATGCATATCATTTGTCAAAAAAATATAAATCAAGTATCCTTAATGCAAGGAGGTACTATGTACAAGAATTTAAGAAAAAAGATTTTATTAACAACAATAATTGCATCATCAAGCTTATTTGCAAATTATTATAGTCAAAAAGAAAATACGACTAAAATAGATAAGCAACAAGTAAACACTAATCTCTATATGCAAAATAAATCTTCTAATTCCTTAATCGGTATTGCCCAAGTGACAACTAACGGTTCAAAATTAAATGTAAGAGAAAATGCCAATTTAAACTCTCCTATTGTTTCTAAAGTAAACAATAAAGACTATTTAGAAATATATTCAGAAACAACAAATTGGTATTATGTTAAATATAATAAAAATAAAACAGGATATATAAGTAAAAACTATTCTATTTTAGCATCCAAATCCATAAAAAAAGTAAATGCCAACTCTTTAAATATTAGGAAAGGACCTTCAACAAATTATGCAAAGATAGGAACTTTAACTAAAAATACTGAAATAGGTGTTTTACTTTTAACAAACTCATGGGCAAAAATTGTTTATGATGGAAACAAAATAGGATATGTAAGCAACAATTATCTTTCAGACAATTATTCACAAAAATATTCAAAAATTTCCATTAATACAAAGGATTATAAACAATTTGATTCTCGTTGGGCGAATAAAAAATTAGGTAATTCAAGCAAAACTTTCAAAAGCTCAGGATGTGCAGTAACAGCATTATCTATTATGGAATCTTATCGCACCAAAAAAGACATTACGCCTTATGATTATTCAAAGACTTTAAAATTCACATCTTCTGGAGCTTTATATTGGCCAACTACAACATACAATGTCTCTTCTTCTATCTCAAATCCATTAACTACAATTTATAATACTCTTAAAAAAGGACAACCTATAATGGTTGGTTTAAAAGATAAAAGTGGTAATCAACATTATGTTGTAGTTTATGGATTCACTGGTGGAAATACATTATCATCAAATAGTTTTTTAATAAGAGATCCAGGATCTTCATCGAGAACTAAGCTCAATGAATTGTTAGCAATAAAACCTATTTACTATAAAATTATAACAATAAAATAAAATAGTTAGTTTTTTCTATTTTTTACATAAATCATTCTCAATTTTTAGATGATATGTTAAAATCGAGAACGTAGGCGAATATTGAAATATATGAAATCTAATCAAACTAGAGAATGGATTATAAGCTGTGCCACGAACCTTTTTATGACAAAGGGGTACGATGCAATATCTATTCATGAAATATTGAAAGCAGCAAATTGTTCAGTTTCTTTATTCTATTATTATTTTTCTTCCAAGAATGAACTTTTTAACGAATGTTTGCACAGCTTTTTAAAAAATTACGAAGAAACAATCAATACTTTATTGAAAAGCATTGATTTTGATAGTCCAAAAATTTTATTCGATATTTTTATTAACATTACAATAAAAAATAAAGATAAATTAGAAAATCATATCCACTGGACATTTTTAAATTCTCTAAGAACCTACTATTTAACGCTTACAACAGAAGCTTGTAAAAGAATTCTTGTTGAAGGTGCTAAAAAAAATATGTACAATATAACTACTGAAGAAGCCAGTGCTTTAAGTTATATGTTAGGAAATGGTATTTGTAGTGCTATACTTTACCAAACTAAAGAAGAATTTTCATCGCAATATAATACATATATAAAATACATGACTGGTATTCTTGAAAACATAAAAAAGGACCATCAATGATTGTATTAACTGGCGCAAGTGCTTCTGGAAAAACTGAAGTAGTAAAATTGCTAAAAATTAAATATGGAATAGACAAAGTTGTTACTCATACCACAAGAGAAATTCGATCTCTCGAAATTCCTGACGAAGATTATCATTTCATTACTAAAAAAGAATTTCAAAAAATGATATCTGAAAATAAATTCGTTGAATGGACTATTTATAATGGAAATTATTATGGGACTTCAAAAGAAGAAATCGGCATAAATAAAGCGATTATTCTCGAGCCAAATGGTGTTAAGGCCATGCAAGCTTTAAATCAAGATACAATTATTGTTTTTCGTCTTTTAGCATCTGAAATAACTAGATTTAATAGAATGATTATAAGACAAGATCCGCTTGAAAAAATAAGAGAAAGGATTTCTAACGATAAAATTTGCTTCAGCGATGATAATTTCACAAATGTCGATTATACAATCGACACCGACACGCACACAATTTTAGAAGTTACCGATGAAGTCTATTCTCTTTATAACAAAAAATTATCGCAATTAAATCACAAAGCATAATCTTCAATTCCTTCAATAGTTGCATCTGAAAAATAGAGATTATACAAACGAATAAGGCTAGAAATAACCAATATCGTCGCCGCTATCAAATATAATTTTCTTGTTTTAGTTTTTTCTTCAACATAGTCCACATACGCCACATAAGCAAAATATATAGAAGCAAAAACATATACAAAGGCTATATATTTTGCTTTTTTTCTTATCATATTTTCTTCATTTTTAGGAATTTTATTAATTTCTCTTTTTAAATATTCTATATTCTGTTTGTTTAAAGATATCGCAAGAAACAAAGAAATTATTATTACAACCAAAAAAATATTTTCTACATAGTATAGATCAATTCTCCTTTTATTTTTACTATTCACTCATTCTCTGTTCAAATAACTCCAGATCGTTCTCTTCTTTATAGGTCAAGCTCATCCGTATGTAATTTTCACCTTCAATTTCATAAGGAATTAATAAAATATTCTTATTTTTCCTTAAATCAGATGCATAATTAATACTGTTTTCACATATTTTAAAAAATACATAAAAAGTAGAATCCAAAGGTTGCACTTCAAATCCAATTTTTTGTAAAACATTTCTCATTTTAAAATATCTTAATCGATACTTTTTTCTATTTTCTTCTATGTTTTTATTTAAAAGAAAATATTTATAAAACTCTAAAAAAATTTTCGAAGAACCACTATCAAATTGATCTCTTATCATATCCAAAGCTGAGATAATTTGTTTATCACCAGCAATAACTCCAACTCTTGCTCCTGTTAATCCGAAACTTTTACTAGCTGAATAGAGTTCGATTAAATTATCCATTCCCTGAGATAATATGCTTATTGGATAATATCTAAAAGTATAATCTATATATGCCGCATCATTAATAACAATAATATTATTTTCTCTCGCAAAAGAAACCAACTTTTGATAATAATTAAAATTAACACTTCGCCCTGTTGGATTATTCGGATAATTGATTTGAATTATTTTCGGAATATAATCATTGCTTTTGCAAAATTCAACCAAATCAGGAGAATAATTATTTTCCTCTGTAAGATAAACTCTTTTTATTTCTGCACCATAAATTTTAGCCGCTCTTTCAAAAACATTATATCCAGGTGAAGTTACTAGAACTTTATCCTCTTTGTTTACCAATAAAAATGCTAATTTATTTAAAGCATTTTTTATTCCCATAGAGAAAGTTAAATTATCATTTTGTAAATAAACACCATAATTTTTCAAAGAGTAAAAACTAAAAGCTTCCTTTAATCCAGGACAAATATTTTCTGAATATCCATAGTTTTCTTTTTTCGCACAAATGCGAGAAAATTCTTCTAAATCCTCGTTTTTTATTAAATTTACATCTTCACCTATTCCAAAATTTAATGTTTTAAGTTCTTTTTTACCATTAATTTGGTAAAGTTTTTGGAATCTATTAGTATAATTATTTAAATAAACTCTGCTCGAAATATTAACTTTCATATATTATTCCCTGATATACAATATCAACTTCAGTTCTTACGACAATCATATTATCTTTTTCTTCAATTTGCAGTATTCCACCAGAAGCTATCAAAAAAATTTTCCCACTTATACCATATTCATTTTTTAAAAAGAAATAAATACTAACCGCCCCACTTATACAAGATTTAGTAAAACCAACTCCACTTTCTAATGAAATATATTTAAAATGAGTTTCATCTATTTTTTTAACCTGATGAATGTTTATTTTATCATCGAAATATTCGTTCATTTTGATCATTTTATCAGTAGAAAAACTATTTACCAAATCAATATAATGAAGATTCCCAGCATTGATCAGACAACTATCATTTTTCGAATATATAAAACTAGGCAAAGGAAAATTGACTTCAACAAAATCACTAATTTTCACATTATAATATCCATTATCGGTTAAAAAAGTATATATTTCTTTATCGATTTTTCTTATTTTCTTAAGGTAGAAGGCAGCACAAGCAAGACCATTTCCACATATTTTTGCTCTGCTTTTGTCTTTGTTATAAATAGTAAAATGAGCATCAGCAGTTAACGAATTAGTCAAAACAATAACTCCATCTGCTTGATTATTAATTTCTCTAGAAAAAAGTTGATTTAAAGATTTCAAATCATCGACAATAAAAAATGAGTTTCCACGCGAGATAAGATTATAAAATTTTATTGCTCTCTTCATACTTTTTAAAAGCTCTATAAGAATTATAGGCTGCTCCTATTGTTATATTGTTGCTCATCAAAGTGATAAAAAAACCATATGGACAATAAGGATCTTTTTTCAATCTTGTGGCATAGATGTCTTCAGAATTTTTTAAAGATTCTTTTAAAGAACAAATTTCTATATATTTAATATTCAATTTAGTTTCTATAAATCTAAGAACTTTATTTTTATCAAAATTCTCATCAAGAGTAATATGAAGTGAGGCAGTATGCCCATTTAATACAGGTATACGATAACACATTGTGGCAACTTCAATATTAAGGATTAATTTTTCTAACTCCTCAGAAATTTTTCTTTCTTCATGTGAAATTCCATCCTTTTCAATTTCGCCGACAAGTGGAATGACATTGTCTAATATTTGAATCAATTCTCCATTCAAAGAAAATCGTGGTGTGACATCCTGGTCAAAATATTCAAAATCACTTCTTTCCATCAAGAAATAATCTTTAGCTTTTTGACCCATTCCAGAAACAGCCTGCAATGAATTAACAATAACTTTCTTTATTTTAAAAGCTTTGCTAAAAGGCATGAGAAAAGAAGCTAACATTATTGCTACGCAATTAGGATTAGCAACTAATTTAGTCTCTTTGTTGATAATATTTTCATTGACTCCCGCAATATAAAGAGGACAGTTTTTATTTAGACGAAAACACTCCGAATTATCTATAAATATTTTTGCTTTTACCTTCGGATAAATTTCTTTTGTTTTTTCTCCATCTAAACATCCAAAAACAACATCATATTCATTATTTTCTAACTCTTTATAATCTAAAAATTTTTTATTTTTTCTCGATGAATAAATATCTGCCAAATAGCCATCATTTTTTAAATATTCATTCAATTTTAAAGCGACAAGTCCAGTTCCCAAAATAGCTAATTTCATATTTCACCTCTTTTTGAATATATGAAATTATCGCTAAAAAAATGAAGGGATTACCCCTTCATAAATTAAATGCTTTGATATAATTTTAAATATTTCGGAGCTATTGCATTCCAAGAAGAATCAGCCTTCATACTATTTTTGGCTAAAACTTCATAGCTTTTATCCATATACATTTTATTTACTAAATCGAATATTTCTACAAATTGTTCTGGATGAGAATATTCAAATCTAAATCCCTCAGCCTTATCCAAATTATTACCATCAAAAGGAATAACCGTATCATAAAGTCCTCCAGCAGAAGAAACAATAGGTACACTGCCATATGCTTTAGCAATCAATTGTCCAATTCCACAAGGTTCAAATTTAGAAGGCAACAAGAAGAAATCAGTACCAGCATATATTAAATGGGAAAGTTCTGTAGAATATCCTTCATAATAAATAATATTGTTAGGATAAAATTTACTCCAATTTCTTATCATATTTTGATAATGATAATCACCGCTTCCCAAAACATATAAACGCATATCATTTTTTATAATACTCGGAATAACATTCTGCAATAAATCTAATCCTTTTTGTTCAGTTAAGCGAGAAACAATTCCTAAACTAGGTCCTTTTATAGGTGGTAGATTAAAACGTTCTTCAAGCTTTTCCTTGCAAATTCTTTTTCCTGTTCGCATATTCTTGAAATTATAATTTTTAGAAATATATCCATCGATAGCAGGAGAATATTCATCTACATCTACTCCATTTACAATCCCGATAAAATCATCTTTACGAAGATTGATTATATATCCTATTTCATTATAACTAACTAAATCCGCCAATAATTCTTTTGCATGATTTGAGCTAACAGTAGTAACTTTATCAGCAGTCATAATTCCTGTTTTCAAACAGGAAAAATAATCATGAAAACGACAGGTGCCATCATAATAATTAGATAAATCCAAATTGAAATAATTTAGGAGACTTGAAGGATCAGAATTTCCTTGAAAAGCTGGATTATGTATTGTCAATATTGTTTTGCAAGAAAATCCATTCTTTTTTAAAAGCAATGGAACCATTGAACTTTCCCAGTCATGAACATGAACGATATCAGCACGCATATTTAATCTTCTAACAATTTCAATATACGCAAGTTGGAAGAAAGCAAATCTTTCAAGATCATCATCATATCCATAAAGTGTATCTCTATTGAAATAATAAAGTTCAGAGACAAATAAATAAGTTGCGCCATTATAAACAGTTTTATAAATATCAGCATTTCTATGTCTCCAGCTCATAGTTACTGGTAAAGTTGCAACATGTTCAAAACTTGGAGAATATATGCCTTTATACATTGGAGAAATAATTATAATTTCTTGTCCTAGATGTGCCAAAGCTTTTCCAAGGCCACAGCAAACATCCGCTAATCCACCAGTTTTTGAAAATGGAAGAGTTTCACTAGTTACAAAATGAATTATCATACAATATTCTCACGACGGATAAAGAATGGTTCATCTTCTTTTCCAACCAATTTCTTGGAGTATAAAATTTGCGCTTCCTTATCACAAATAACATGATCAAGGAAAGTGTTTTCAGAGACAATACCCTTAGAGAAAATAATTGAATTTCTAATTTCCGCCCCTTCTTTAATATAAACATCACGACCAATAATGGAGTTAATAACTTTACCTTCTATATGTGCACCATTAGCAATAAACGAATTTTTAACTTCGGATTTATCTCCATAAATAACAGGTGGAGTATCATAGGTTTTAGTATATATCGGCCAATGTGGTACAAATAACTTATTAAAATTTTGTGGATTCAAAAGATCTAGACTTTGATTTAAATAAGATGAAAGAGAATCGAAATAATAAACCAAATTATCACAAGGAATAGAAAAAATCTTTATCTCTTTGCAAACGTAAGCCAATGTATCTCTAAGTGTAAAGAAAGAAGAAGTTTTAGAAGCATATTGAATTAAAGAATTCAACATTTCTTTCTCGATGATTATCATGTTTAAAAACACATCACCTTTTTCAGTATTTCCACGATTTCGAGTGATAGATTGAACTCTACCAGTAGAATCAAAAGATAATAAATCACAATCGATGAAATGATTCTTAGTATCTTGATTTGGAGCATAAATCATAGAAATTCTTGATCCGCTTTGCAAATGTTTTTCAATATAAGGACGATAATCGATACTGCAAATCATCGAGCTTGGAGCAATGACAACTGTAGTAGCGGAAGAATTATCTAAGAACCATTTATTTTCTAATAGGTTATTAATATCATTATTATACCCAAGATTATGAGCATAAGGTTCATCATAAAGCATAGTAATAGAACCGAGTTTGGTGTTATCCATAAATGAATGTCCAGATCCCAAATGACGAATAAGAGATCTCAATGAATCGCGAACCAAAATTCCAACAACATCAATATCGGAGTTTGCAAAATTAGAAAGTGGGAAATCTAAAAAAGCATAACGTCCTAAAAAAGAAGTTGAAGCAATACTGCGCTTAGCTGTTAAAGCACCTAAATCACGATCGCAATGTAAATTTAATAAGCCAATTACTTTTTCCATATAAATTCTCCTTATTTGCTAATCAGTTCAACATGCTCTTTGGTAGCTAGATGATCTTCTTTTATATCTAATTCATCAGATACAATAACATTAGACAAATGAGTTCCATCGCGAATTATAGTCCCTGGCATAATAACAGAAGAATCTACTTCAGCGCCTTCCTCAATAGTAACATCATTAAATATTACAGAATTATTGACATTTCCTAAAATGGTTGCACCCTGATTTACTAAAGATGATGTAACCTTAGCATTAGGACCTATATATTGTGGTTTTGAGTGAGTATCTTCTGAGAAAACTTTTAAAGATGGATCAAATAAATCTATTGGACAAGGATTTTTTAATAAATCCATATTAGCTTCCCATAAACTTTGAATCGTTCCAACATCTTTCCAGTAACCTTCAAAACGATAAATGAATAAACGTTTATTATTTTTCAATAATGAGGGAATAATATTTTTTCCAAAATCGTGATCAGTGTCTTCTTTAGCATCAGCTTTTAAACTATCGCGAAGCAAACGATAATTAAATATATAAATACCCATTGAAGCAAGGGTTGATTTAGGATTTTTTGGCTTTTCAGCAAATTCCGTAATTCTATCATTTTCATCAACTGATAAAATACCAAATCTTCTTGCTTCTTCTAAAGTAACTTCTAAAGCTGCAATAGTAACATCTGCCTTATTTTTCTTATGAATTTCAAGCATTTCATTAAAATTGCAACGATAAATATGGTCACCAGATAGAATAAGAACATATTCTGGATTTATATTTTCTAACCAATCCAAATTTTGATAAATAGCATCAGCAGTTCCACGATACCAGGATAATCCACCTTCAGTTTGACGTGGTGGAAGAATAGATGTTAAAGATCTATTTCCATCAATGCCCCATTTGCTACCATTACCAATATAAGTATTTAAACCAATACTTTCATATTGAGTTAAAATTCCAACTGAATTTATATTGCTATTTGCAACATTGGACAATACAAAATCAATAATTCTGTATTTCCCTCCATAAAATACCGCCGGCTTAGCATTTTTTCTTGTTAACGATTCTAGACGAGTTCCTTTTCCCCCAGCTAGAATCATCGCAACCATAGTTTTTTTTGGCATATTTCCTCCTTGCAAGAATCTAATAATATAAATAAAGATTAAAAATAATCTATATTATCCTATTGTTCTAATAATTCCTTAGAAAAACTCCGCGCTAAATTAAAAAATAATTTATTTAAACTAGCAAAAGTTTTCACCTCTTCATTTAAAAAATTTTCATCGATTTTTTTATTATATGGTTTCGCTACTTTTAATAAAAAACCATCGATAAATATAGAAAGATTATTTCCCGCTAAAGTAATTACTATTGGAGAAGAAAGAAAGTGCTGTATGTCAAAAATTGATTTTGCCCCTTTTTCATCGATAAAACGATATATATTCTCGTTTTCTTTTGCGTAGCAAACAAATCTTGATAAAAGATTATTATCAGCAAATCCATATTTAGTCAAATTGATATCTTCATAATTTGTTATCAATGGTTGACCGAAATTTCTAAATTGAACAAAGGAAAGATCTTTAGGATTATCTAAAACCATAGTCATCAAAAAAGCATTTCTTTTCTTCTTTTTCAATTCATATTGAAGTTGAATACCATTCCATCCAATATTCTTATCCTTAACAATTATATTTTCATATAAAGTCTGATCGAGTACTCCAGCATTTTTTAAAATTCCATTAATTTCCTGGGTGTCTATATTGTTTGAATCATCATAAAATTCGATCATCATTCCAATGCTTTCCGCAATTTTTGAAATTGTCCATAAGTATTTTTTAGAATATTTCTTCTTAAAAATTAATGTCGAAAGAAAGCAAAATCCAATCGTTAAACAAATAGCTAAAATAATAGTACCAAAAAATATCAAAAATCTAAAAATATTACCTTCAGACACAAAAGAATCAAACCCATTATCAAAAATATTAAAAAATGGTGTTGTTATAGCTGAATCAAAATATTTTATATTTCTCAACCAATTCCAACTCTGCATAAATTCAACAGGTTTATTTCCGCCATAGCCATTATAACATCCAAATAAAAAGACATAAGCAAAAGGGATGGCCAAAGTTAAAAAGAAAATAACACTGCCCCAAATTGCCGTAGTTTTGCGATATTTTTTCCGTTTTTTTAAAAGTTCTTCGGAATATGTACTATTATCCACAAAAGGCATAAAAATACCCCTTTCATTTGAACTATTTCAACAATAAAATTATACAACAAAATCAGTCTCCTTGTCACTAAATGTTTAAACAATTATTACATTAAAAAAATTGCTGTCTAATTAAATAAACAGCAATTCAAATTTTATACATTTCTTGGTCTAACACGATTTTTCATCAAATCTTCATGTGCAGAAATATATGAAGATTTTGATTTATCATCATGGTGAACTGTCAAAGTAACATCAACTTCTGTAGAAAGATTTGGGACTTTTTCCGTCGGAGTTGAAAGGATAACTTGCAAATTGAAATATCTCAATAAACTGACAGATTCAATGATACGGGCAGCATCCATCTTTGAGAAAGCTTCATCAAAGATAACAAGACGTATAGTATTATTGTTTTCTTTTTTGTTTGTACGATAAAGTTGAGCAAAGGAAGCTAAAATTGAAATATAGAAAGGTGTTTGCGTTTCACCACCGGATTTTTTCTTAAATGTTCTTGCCAAAGAGTTTTCAACTTCAGAATCACCGGTTTTAACCTTAAGGTCAAATGTCAAGTATGTACGATAATCAGTAAATTTGTCGATGTTTTGTAAGACTTGAGCTTTTTGTTCAGCAGAACTGCCTTCTGTATTTGCTGAAGTAATCAAATCGATCAAATTTTCGATCAAAGTAGAATATTTTTGCAAAAATTGATCTTCAGTATCTCCAATGCTAAGCAATAAATCATCAGTTATCATATCATAATATTCTTGATAATCACGATTTGGTGCTACAGAGAAACGATAAGAATCTCGACCAAATTTAACATCTTTTAATGCTTGATTGAGTTCATCAATTTGACTTGAAACAGTCATAATTGAAGTTCTAAGTTTATAGATGAAATCATCTTTAAATTCTTTGACAGCCTTATCATGAGCCGCAACAATCTTCTCTTTATATGCTGGAAGTTCTACCTGTGATAAAGATTCTAATTCTTTATCAAATTCTTCATTTGATTCTTCATTTGTAGTATCGTAATTCAAATGTCTCTCATTAACATATCTTGCACGAAGATTTATTAAATTTTCTCTGGCTGAACGAAGTTTAGAAGATTTTTGAATATAATTTCTATTAGCATCTTCTTTAATTCTATCGATAGAAAGATTTGCTAAAGCATTATCGAAGAATGGAATACCGACATTTTCAACAAATTCTGCTGAATAAGCAGTAAGCTTTTCAGAAGCTTGTTCCATAACATGAAGTTGATTTGGAAGCAATATTTCATCGATTTGCTTAACTTCATTTTTCTTTTCACCAATTCTTGTAAGATATTCTTCTTTTTCTTGTTGCAAAGCAGAGATATCTTGGGAAATCGCTTGAATTTTAGCATCGATGCTATTGACTTCATCAAGATCACCTTCTTGAAGTTCTTCATCATATTTTTCAATATTATTTTCGAGGGCTTTAATTTCTTTTTGAGAAGCTAAAACTTCTTTATAACCATTGCATTCATTTAAAGACATAACATCAAGATTATTTAATTCTGATAGATAATTAAATACTTCGGTGAATTTAGAATATTCTCTGTCAAGTTTATTAAATTCTTCTTTTCTTTCGAAGATTTCATCATCACTTAAAGCAGTACCAATATAATTAACTTTAGATTTTTCTCTATTTAAATACCAAGTTGAAAAATTATGATATCCTGTACAATCAGGCAATAAACCATTTCCACTATTTCTAGCTTCTTCAAAAGTGCGACAACGTTTTATATTTCCTAAAAGATAATTTACATAAGCTCTAGCCCCATCATCTTCGGTATAAATAACTTCAGCAAGGGAACCCTTTTTAGCTTCAAAATTGCGATCTATCAATCTAGAAGCATCAACTAATGAAACTGAATAAATATTCATTCTTCTAGTAATTCCTACTAATATTTCATTGGCTTCTTCATAATATTCATCATTGACAAAGAAATTAAATTTCGTGTTATACAAAACCGCCTCAATTGCCCGAGTCCATGTTTTATCTTTAATATCGATTAAATCACAGAAAGTATCGACAAAAGCATCAGAATGACGAGCTTTTAAAGAATTATAAAAAGATGATCTAAGTTCTAAGTATGTAGGAGAGAATGGTTTTTGTCCTTTGGACATATTATCTAAATCTGAAGAAATCATATCCAACTCTTCACTTTTAGAATATAATTCATTTTCAATCTGATGATATAAAGTATTTCCTTCTTTGTTGAAAGAGCTCATCAAAGATTGGAAATTTGTTAAATCATTATCAGTCAAATTCTTATGATCTATTTTGTCGCGAATATCAAAAGCAGTATCTCTGACTTCATCAGCAACTTCTAAAAGATGTAGCAATGCTTTTTCTTGATTAGAAGATAAGAAATCCAAATTGTAATTTTCATTAAATTTATTAACTAATTTAGATGCGATATCATCATAACTCTTAACATATTCTTTAATCTGTGTAATAGCATTTTCGTAAGAAATAGTTAAAGCGGTTATTCTATTTAAAAGTTCATTTTTCTTAGAATTAATACCACTTGCAACACTATATCCTTGAAGACCTAATTTTGAAGCGGTATATCTTTCTTGATCATCGCTCAAATCTTTAATATTGATATTGGTTTCTTCAATTTGTTGTCTCAAGCTTTCAATTTCTAATTTAGCTTGTTCCAAACGGTATTTACTTGCTTCATATGTCTTTTTTGCAACTTCATAATTTGCGCGATCAACAATATAGCTAGATAATACCATATCATTTTTAATTCCACGGAAATCGGCAAAAGCCTGTTGAATTCCAGTCAATTTATCAATTCTTTCTTGCATGGCCTTGGCTTGAACTTCCAAAAGCTTATATTGTTCTATGTTGCTTTGCATTGGAGTGATATCTACATGATAATCAAGATCACAGACGAATTCTGTAATGAATTGGGCGATATTAGAAATAGGAGTAAAGCCAACAGCTTTTTTAAATAAAGTAAAATACTTGTCTGGCAAACCACCAAATCTATCTTTAATAAATTTTTGATAAGCTAAATTACTTTCGAAGAAAGTATATTCACTTTCACGATAATGTTGTTTGCAAAATTGAACCAATTCTTTACCAGATAATGGACGCAACTTAGCATTATCGATAATATCTACATTTGTAAAATTATTTTCAGGGAATTTATCTTTAATATAGAAAAATTGATGAGAATAAGAATCATCGATACAATCGAAAACTATTCCTAAAGTAAAATATTCATTTTCATTTTCCGTAAATTCCATGGCAACATAAGATGAAAACTTACCATGTCTTAAACAAATGATATCACCGCTATCTGTTTCTCCTGTATCTCCTCTTAAGTAACCCTTTAAAGTTCGTCCAGTTTTTTCTGAAGCTGCTTTGTTGAAGTTTCTACCAGCTGTATCACCAGTAAGAAGAAGTTGCATAGCATCGATAATTGTACTTTTACCTGTACCATTTGCACCAGTTAAAAAAGTAATTTTCTTTATATCAGCAGTAACATTTAAAAAATAATGCCAATTGATGAGACGTAATTTATCTAATAATATCATAAGTCACTTTCCTCACTTCCACCATTTTCATATTCGCTTTCACGAATAGAATTAGCTAAATTATTCATATGTAAAGAATCGATAACATAGCGAATAGATGGCAGTATATAAAAAGAATAAGAAGGATCATTGAAATTATGTTGGCAACGAGCAACAACATTATGCTGAGCTAAAAAGCGTAAAGAGCTAGCGATACTGACAGCAGAAATTCTTTTGCTAACCTTATTTAAGCTCAAATCTTTAATCAACAATTTTAAAGCTACAGAATCAACAAGAATTTCAGTTCTTGAACTATTGCTTTTTAAAGTTTCTTCATAATGATAGCGAAGAGCATAGACCAACAAAGTAGTGACAGAATCTAATCTCAATCTATTTGTTCCTTCAGGATTAAATAAAAATATAACTCCACTATCTTCATCTTTTGCTAAATCATAACCAGCATACTTCACATATTCCTCAAAAATATCAAAATATTTTTCAATAAACAAATAAGTAGGACTAATCTTGCTTACGCCAGTTACGCGATCATATTTTTTTCTTACAATAAAAGAATCGAACAATAACTCATCAACATATGAAGTAAATAGTTTTTTTTCTGCACTAGAAAGTGCTTTATATCTTTCCTCAAACATGGAGTAACTCCTTTCGTGTAAATACAAAATTTGGAAGACGGAAACCTTGCTTAATTATTTCTTCCTGTTCTTTTACTCTTTCCATCTTATAGAAAGATATCTGAAGTTCAGCGCGGACTTCAGCAAGAATAAACAAGATGAAATCATCAAAATCTTGAAAATCAATATCTCCTGTAGTTATCTCATTTTTCTTTCCAAAAGCTTTTGACATGAAATTATCAACACTTTCAGGACCATATTTATTAAGCTCTTCTAATCCTAAATCATCAAAGTCCATATCTCCACTAAATGGATCAGGCAAACTCTCAGGTTCAAATTCTTCTTTAACCGATCTTTTAAAAGGAGGAGTTAAAGAATCTTGATCGATATAACCTTGCTGATAAATGGAAATAGTATCCCCCATTTGCTGGAGAAATTCCATTTCATCATAGTCTTTATCAGGATTATTTTTAATTTCTTTCGCTGCTCTGACCAAAATAGATTTAATCTTGCCAATGATAGTTTTATCGCTACTCGATAAATAATTGACTTTCTTTTGAACAGCAGCCGTATATTCAGCATTGGTTTTATCTATTTCATCAAAAGACTTTTGTAGTCTTCGATAAACATCTATCGTATCGCGAATATTTGTAATAATAAATCCAACTATTTCACTATGAGATTTTCCAGCGAATTGACTATCGGCTCTCGCTTGCATAACCATTTTATTTATAAGTCGATCATCATCCATCCACCTTGTCAAAATTTTAATAGTTGGTAAAGCATATAAATTCAATGAATCAAATGTCTTCATCGGATGATATATCTTATCGGTAATCTCAGTTTGGAAATTATCAAAATGCTGATGCAAAGCTTCATTAGGTGAAAAAATAGTGGTTAATTTATGTCCGAAAACGCAGATTGAATGATGGAGCAAAGTAACATTTAATTCCAATTCATCCGCATTCTTACGAGCATTTAAAACTGCCCTAAACATAAACTCATCTTCTTTCTCATCTTCAAGTTTCAATTCACTATATGTCTGGTGAACCAAAGGAAGATAAAAGCTAACATCAGATGATAACGAATTCAAAAGCTCAATCATCTTGATGGAGTAACTTGGCAAAAAGATATATTCAGTATTGGTTTTTACATCTTTTTCTAATTCAATCCATCCAGTTTTTTCAAGCTTTTTAACAATATAAGAAATCTTTGAAGGAGTTAATTCTTCATTGACGTCTGCAGCGCTTTCTATTTTTTCATCATCTTTATCATCAAGACGATCTAAGGCAACAGAAAATAGTGACATGCTGTCACTGATTCGCGAAGTCAGCATATTTAAATAGTCAGTTTTTTTAATAGAAACCTTATAAGTTTTTAATGTTTCATAAAGTGTTAAAAGGGCTAAGGCATAAACCGATTTATACTTTCTTGAGAGAACTGAGAAGAAGTTCTCGGGTATTTTATCAAATAAATTGTTATTCATATTTCTCTTGTCTCAATAAAGTTTAACACGGAAAAAAAAGCAACTCAATAAAAAATAAGCATTTTGCTAAAATTATAAAGTTATTAAAAAAAGTATTTATTTTTTTCATTTTAGAAAATTAATTATAAATGTATAATTATTATCATTTTTTGATCAATAATCACTTATACTTAAAAGAAAAATGCAATGAAATAATTAAATTGCTCTATTATTTTTTCAAAAATAAAAAATATGTTACAATAAAAAAAAGAAGAAATAAAATGATTATTAAACCACGATTAATCCGCTTAATAGTAAATGGCCTAGGTTTTACTCTTTTTTGTGTCTTCATCGGTTTTAGTCCACTATTAACCAAGCTTTTACTTTCTGAAAAATTTACTACTAGCGATTTAATTTTTCCATCTGTCATGGGATTAATAGGAATCATCTTTACAATTGTTTTATGCTTTCGAACTAAATATACTTTAACTGAAAAAGAATTGATTATCCGATACTTAATTAAAGAAAAAAAGTATAAATTTAAAGATATTGAATATATAGATGATCTTTATACAAAGAAAAAAAGAACATTTGTTTTTTATGTTTATAGCAGCAATAAAAGAATTGCTATTCCCAGTGATAAAAACAATGTTCTTTTAAAAGAAACAATGAAACGAGCTGAAAGAAAACTAACCAGAGTCGAATTTATAAAAAGACATCCTAATGCCTTCTAAGCATAGTCTTTTTTCATCTTTTTTTCTAATAATTTATATCTCGCATTTTTTATAATTGCCCGTGCCCCATATTTTTTCGTCTCATTTATAACTGTATTATCTATAGATATTTCATCATCACTTTTTAAATATTCTTTTTCGATTTTAACAATTGCCTCTTCATCTAAATAATTGAAATAAATAATATCATCTAATCTCGATAAAAATTCAAATTTAAAATATTTTAAAAGCATTTTTTCATCATTTTTTTGAGAGTTTGAAAATTGAAAATGTAATTCATCATTCAATGAAAATCCTATATTCCCAGTTAAAATAAATATTGCATTTGAACAATCAATCTTTTTTCCAAAAGATGAATAAAAGTATCCTTCTTCAAAAATAGACAAAAATAAATCAAGTATTTGTGGACTTGCCTTTTCAATTTCATCTAACAGAATCAAAGAATTTGGACATTTAGTAAGTGTTTTTATTAAAATAGATTCTTCTTTATATCCAACAAAGCCAGGAGAGGAACCAATTATCGCACTGCAATCTTTATACCCAGCCATATCCATCTTTAAAAAATGACTCTCATCACAGAACAATTTTTCTCCGAGCTTTTTAGCAAGATAAGTTTTTCCAACTCCGCTTGGACCGATGAATAAAAAACATCCTAGAACTCCTTTTTGCTTTTGATTCATGCATAAAGTCATAGATTTTTCTAATTGATTTAAAGCTTTGTCTTGACCAAAAATTTCTTTCTTTAAATCCTGAAAAATATTCGCATAATTAAAATTGAAATCTAAATCTACATGATAAATTTTTTTCATGCATGTTTTAATTTCATCAAAAGTTAATAAATCTTTTTTTGTGAGAGCTAAAGAATTATCTAATATATCTATCGCTTTATCCGGAAAAGAAAGATTAGGTAAATGTTTATCAGCACATTCCACAATAAATTTTCCTATACCATCAGAAACATTTTTGCCATAATATTTAGCATAAATCGGTATTAAAACATTTAGAATATCCAAAGTTTCTTCTCGGCTATTTTCTTTAATTGAAATAATTTGAAATCTTCTTTTTAATGCTTTATCTGTTGAAAACACCTTTTCATATTCTTCATATGTTGTCGCGCCAATAATTTGAATTTCCCCCCTAGATAAATATGGTTTGATAATATTCGAACAATCTATCGCTCCTTCTGCCCCTCCCGCTTTAACAATATTATGTATTTCATCAATAAATAAGATGACATTTTTTTCATCGATTACTTTTTGAATAATCTTTTTAATTTTTTCTTCAAATTCTCCACGATATTTTGTTCCGCTGACAGCTGATGGTAAATCCAATTCAAAAACAACTTTTCCCTGTAATTCTTTAATTTCTCCTTCGTTGATTTTCTTGCTTAAATGTTCAACGATAAAGCTTTTTCCAACTCCAGGCTCTCCGACAAGAATAGGGTTAGGTTTGTTTCTTCTTTTTAAAGTTGTAATCAATTCATCTAAAATTTCTTCTCTCCCAATTAACGGATCAAGTTTTCTATCTCCCATTCTATGAAGTTCAACTATTTTATCTAAATTAGAACAGCGCTTATATAATTTTTTATACTTTTTTAGCACTTCATTTTTATCTTCAATCTGAAGAATTTGAAAATATGAATCATCTAAATTTTTAAGCAAAGAAAAGCCTAAAACAAATGTCGAAATAACATTTTCATTTTCTTTTATTTTCATGCAGTCATCCAAAATCTTTTTTAATTTAAAATTATAAGCCATATATATTGGAGCTGCAAATTCTTTTTCTTCACTTTCTTCCATCAGTTTGTTTTTTATAATATTTTCATCAATATTATAATCAGCCAAAGCTTTGGAAACTTCATTTTCTTCATTTTTTAAAAAAGCTAAAAGCAAATGGCCTTCTGATACTTCATCATTTCCAAATGAAAAAGCGATGCTTTCAGCCATGGTCAATATTTTCTGTGCTTCAAGAGTATATTTTTCAAACATATTGTTCCTCTTTCTAATTTTATGTTTAACACTTTTAATTATTGCCATCTTCTATTTTTTTAAACAAAAAATCAAAAAGCCAATGTTATTATTTAAAATCTTTCTAAAAAAATTTTTAAAGTCATCTGCTTTTTTAAACTGAAAATTTTTTAGATTTTTTCTTTTTTTAAATTTAATACCTTATTATAATATGATATATGTCTTTCCATTTTTTAGAAAAGACAATTTGTATGATATAATAAAAAACGAGGTGAAATATATGTCTTTTTCCTTAAAAACACTTGCAAGTGGTCAAGATTTCATTGCTAATGGTGGATGGTCTATCTTCGTTGTCCTTGGAATTTTAATAATATTGGTAATTTTATTTCTTTTTTGCTGGCGCAAAAAAAGATATTCCAGACAAATTAAAGAACTTAGAAAAAAATATGATGCTAATCATAATGTTCTGACTGTTGATTGCTTGAATATGATTACAAGAATTGAATACATCGCTTCAAATAATCCACGATATGAATCAATATTAAATCAGTTCAAAATAGCTTATAACAACAATTTAACAAGTATAGATGCCCCTTGTGAACAAGCTATTGGTTCATTAGAAGCCTTAGACAAAGAAAAACAATATCGCGGAATTAAAGATATAATTGAAAGCACAAGAACAAATATCAACGATTTTGCAAAGAGTGTCAACAAATTAAATACTGATTTATCCGAAATTTTAAAAGATGACGATAACTGCCGTGGATATGCTGTTGTCACAAAAGAAAAGTTCCGCATGGTCAAAGAAAAATTATCTTCTCACGCTACTGAGTTGATTGGACTTGAAGAACCTTTTCAATTAGTATTTTCTGAAATTTCTGAACAATTAGCCGAATTTGAAAAATCTGCTGATGGCGCTGATTATGAAAGCGCAAATAAAATTATTAAAGGAATTGATCAAATTATTACAGCACTGGATGAAACTCTCCAAGACCTTCCTATCGATAACACTCTTTTAAGAGTTGTTCTTCCTCGAAGAATAGAAGAAGTTACCAACATTTACACTCAAATGTCCAATGACCATTATCCTCTTCATCATTTGCATTTCAATGCTAAAATAGAAAAAATAAATGAAAATATCGAAACATTAAAAACAAAATTATCAACACTTAATATAAATGGTGTCAAAGATGAAATAGATTCAATGCTCGATGTTCTCGATTCTTTTTTATCAGCATTTGAGACAGAAAAAGAAGCAAAAATTCAATTTGAAAAAGAACAAGCCAACACATCAGATAACACTTACGAACTTGAAAAAGATTTTGCAAAATTAAATCGTTCGTTACCTGAGTATAAAGAGATTTATATCATCGATGACTCATATCTTGAGCAAATCCATCTGATACAAGAAGACATTCAAAGAATGAGCGCAATAAAGCGTGATCTTGATTCTTTCATTCATTCCTCAACAAAGCAACCTTATTCATTATTGCTTAAAAAAATGTCTGATCTTCAATCAGAAATGACAAAAATTACCAATACACTCAATGACTTTAAACAATATTTGTATTCATTGAAACAAGATGCAGAAAAAATATATAAATCCATTCGTGATAATTATGCAAAATTAAAAGAAGCTGAGTATAGCCTAAGAGAATTAAATGTTGAAGCTTTACAAGACCAAGTTCATTTATCTTTTGTTCATGCCTATACTTACTTAGAAAACGAAAATGAACTTCTTTCCAAAACTCCATTAGATATCAACGCTTTAAATTCCATATATAATGAAGCCCAACCACGCATAGAAAGCTTACTTGAAAACATTTCATCTGAAATTGAACTTTCTCAACGCGCTGAAAATGCAATTGTCTATGGAAATCTTTTAAGAACTTCTTATTCTGCTGTAAATAATAGTTTGCTTGTTGCAGAAAAAGCTTTCTTTGAAGCTGATTTCACCAGAGCTAGTGAAGAATCATTAAACGCTATTAAAACTACACGCCCCGATTTAATCAAATAAAAAACATATACTAATATTGAGGTAATCAAATGCTTTATTTTGACAATGCAGCAACAACTTCTATAGATGAAGAAGTTTTAAATACATATATAAACGCTTTAAAAAAATATTACAACAATCCTTCGGCAACTCATAGATTCGGGATGGAAGGAAACAATTTGCTTTTAAGCGCTAAACGGCAAATTGCTAAATATCTTTCCTTTACTGGCTGTAAAGAGGATGAAATAATTTTAACAAGTGGAGCTACTGAGAGCAATAATTTAGCCATTAAAGGCTATGTAGAACGTTATAAAAAAAGAGGAAAACATTTAATAACAACCAAAGTAGAACATCCTTCAGTTCTAAACGTTTATAAAAATTTCGAACAAAGTGGTTATGATGTAACATATTTAGATGTCACACCTTCAGGTATTGATGAAAATGCTTTAAAAAGCGCCCTAAGAGACGATACTATTCTTGTATCAATAATGGCAGTTAATAATGAAGTTGGAGCAATTTATGATATAAATAAACTGGCAAAAATTGTAAAAGAAAACTCAAAGGCAGCTTTTTTTACCGATGCTACTCAAGCCTTATACAAAGTTTCTATCGATTATCGAAATTGCGATTTAATCTCTTTTTCAGCTCATAAACTTCATGGATTAAAAGGATCAGGTCTATTGATTAAGAAAAATAATATAGATTTAGTTCCTCTTCTTGATGGTGGTGGTCAAGAAAACGGATATCGTTCAGGTACCACAAATCTTCCTACAGCAATCGCTTTAGCAACAACATTTAGAAGAGCTAATCAAACTTATGAACAACGAGTCAAAAATGCTACAGCACTAAACTCTTATTTAATTGAAGAATTAGAAAAAATACCTGAGATTTCTATTCTTCCAATAAAAGATAAATCTCCATTTATTTTAAACTTTGTCATGAAAGAACATAAAGCATCAGTTATTGCTGAAGCTTTATCAAGAAAAGACATAATGGTTTCAACAAAAAGTGCTTGTTCCAGTAAAAAAGTTGGTGGATCATATGTTCTAAAAGCATATGGCTATGATGATTATCTAAGTGGAAATGGAATAAGATTATCCTTTTCCGGTGATGAATCTTTGGAAGATGGAAAAACATTCATGTTAGCTTTAAATGAACTTTTAAGCAGTATTAGAAAGGATCAACAATGAACAACAATTTAATTTTAGTTCGCTTTGGCGAACTGTCAACAAAAGGTCATAACAAAAACACATTCATAAAAAAATTAAACGATAACATCAAACAATCTCTTAAGCCTCATTTCCCTACTCTTCAATATGAAGCTAGACATGATCATATTTACATAACTTTAAACGATGAAAACTACGATGATGTAAAAGAGTATTTAAAGAAAATTCCTGGTCTTTCAAGTTTTTCTCTCGTTAAAGCTATTCCAAATGATATTGAAATAATTGCTGAGGAAGCTTTAAATGTTGCCAAAAATTCTCAAGCCAAAACTTTCAAAATCATATCTAAAAGAGTCAACAAATTATTCCCGATGCATTCTGATGAAATCAATCGTTATGTTGCCTCAAAAATTCTTCATAATACCGATAAAAAAGTCGATGTGCATAATCCAGAATTAGAAGTTCGCATTATGGTAAGAGATGCCTTTACATATATCTACTGCGAAAAAGAAGAAGGATTAAACGGCTATCCATTAGGAATAGCAGGTAAAGCTTTAATGTTACTTTCTGGTGGTATAGATTCTCCAGTCGCTAGTTATCTTATGATGAAAAGAGGTATTCGCCTAGAAATGATTCATTTTGCTGCACCTCCATATACTTCTGAAAAAGTTTTAGAAAAGATCACCGATCTAATGCATAAACTCAATGTTTATCAGCCAGAAATAAAACTATATATTGTCCCTTTCACAAAAATTCAAGAAAAAATTTATGAAGTAGCCGGAACAAGTTATGCAATCACGATAATGAGAAGGATGATGCTTAGAATTGCTGAATCCACTGCTCATTTTAATAATGATTTAGTTTTGGCTACCGGAGAAAGTGTTGGGCAAGTTGCCAGCCAAACTCTAAAAAGTATTGTTGCTATTGAAGATGCCATTCATATGCCTATTATTCGTCCTTTAGCTACTACTGATAAAATAGATATCATAAAAATATCGCAAGCAATCGATACTTATGATATATCTATTCGTCCATACGAAGACTGCTGCACTATTTTCAAAGTAAAAGATCCAACAACATGCCCACATATGGATAAAATAAAAGAAATAGAAGCTAAATTCGATTTCACTCCACTAATTCAAGAAGCGATAAATAATACTGAAAAAAGAATTATTTCTCTCGAAGAAAAAGATGAATTTTAATAATTTTTAAATATCTCTCCACAATATAAGTGGAGGTTATTATGAGAAAAACTCAAAGAGAAAAAAAACAAACTGTCAGAAATTCTAGAACTGAAAAACACGAAGAATATGGTTCTGAAATTCACACTGAAAACAAAAGACAAAATAACAGAAACCAAAAAAACAATAAGCGATAAGTGTTTAAGGGTTAAATAAGTTAATTTTATTTAACCCTTTTTGAATATTATCAAAAATTTTTTTCAAAATAATAATATGAAAATCATTTTATTATTAATATTACCTTTATTATTTTCTTTGATCTTTCTACTCATTCCTGTTCAAATAGAATTTATTTTTGATTTTGTTACATTTCGTATCAAAATAAATAAATTGATCAAATTTAAATTCAATGTAAAAAATAAAATAGAAAATAGTAAGCCATCAAGCAATAATATAAATTTTAAGCCCTTACTTGCGGCCTTTAAAGTCAAAAATATTTCCATTTTATATAACACAACTGGTGAAGATTTATCTTCTCCTCTTTTTAAAGCTTTTTTTACTTTAATTGTTCCCTTACTTAAAGAATTATCTCAAGAAAAAATAGGATCTTTTTATTATCGTCATCGTCTTGCCGCAAAATCAGAAATCAAAATATATGGAAATATAAGTTTGTCTTTAGTTCGCTTAATAGCCATATTAATAAACAAAAGGAAAACAATATGGAAGAAAAAAAGTTCTACCAAGAAATCCGAGACAATTTAGCTGCTTTTTCATCAACTAATTATCAGTTTTCAGTTATTCCTTTTAAAATAGATGAAAATACTATTGTCTTTCCAATCAATAAAATAAATATGATTTCAGGCATAGGTGAAAGTTACTTTTCTTCATTAAAGAAAAAAGAGTTAACATTTAAAATAATAGATGAAACTACCCCCTCATCTTTAGGACTTTATGGAACATCAATAAAACCAATAGCTCTATTGTTAATTATAAAAGGAGAAGTAAAACTTATTAAACTTGAAGATGACAATTTATATAATGATATTTTTTCTTTGCTTAAAACCATAGTTAAAAAAGCAATAAAGAAAAAATAAATTCTATATCCCTTTATATTGTTTTACAGAAATATTTATCGTATAGCTTAAAATAATATTGAACAAAATCACATTGAGAAATGATGGAAGTGTATCTATTAAACTTTTTCCACCAAGATTATAAAAAGCTGTTTCTATTATACTTATTGCTAATCCTTCTACAAAGTAAATGGTGAATACTTCTTTTTTATAATCAATTAAATATATAATTCCAACCATCATAGAATAAAAACATAAATGAACAAAAAACATCAATAGCAACGATAAAAATATTCCTAGTGGTTCTCCACCAAAAAAATTATGATAAGAAAATTTGGTAAAATTAAGTGCAAAAGCTCCCTCAATACCTATCATTTTAACCAAAGTAGCAAATATAACTAAAATCAAGTATTTTTTCATACTTTAATTTTGTGCAAATTTAGTACTAATATTCCATAAAAATTTTAAATACAAAATACAATTCTAGAGTATACTTTTTAATCTCATCTATTATAAAATTACTTGAAATTAATTTTTCTTATTTTCAATATTTTATTTCTTCAAAATAAAAAAATTTATAATAGCCTTTTTAAGCTACTATTTTTTCAATGCTAGTTTATACTTTCCCATATAAATTGGGCTTAACACATTCAAATAATATTCTTATCAAAAAAACCTAAAACCATATTATCATTATCAAAAATTTTTAAAAAAAATTCTAGTAAAAAAGGATGGAATCAGATTTTTCCATCCTTTATCGATTCAAAAACTACTTAATTTCAATACGGCTCTTATTAGAAACTGGTTTACTTTTTGGAAGTACAATTGTCAAAACACCATTATCAAGTGATGCACTGACATTTTCCTTATCAACTTCCCCAAGATAGAAAGTACGAGAATAAGAACCGAAGAAACGTTCATGATGTAAATATTTCTTATCTTCTTTTTCTTCTTTCTCTTGGACACCAATTGTTAAATATCCATTTTCAAGATCTACATTAATATCTTCTTTTTTAGCTCCTGGAACATCGACATTTACAACATAAGAGTCTTCTTTCTCTTCTATATCTGTTGAAAGCATGCGACCATTATGAGAATGTTGTTCAGCTGGGCTGAAGAAATTATCCCAAAATTCATCGCGGAAACTTCTATACTTTTTGTTGTTAGTTAATTCATTATTATTCATATGATTACCTCCTGTAGCCTTCTTCTTGCTACACTTATATTCTATTACAAAAATTAGCACTTACAATAGTAAAGTGCTAATTCATTTTTACAGAATTTAAAAAGTGTCAAATCACATTTGCTGTTCAGCAAGTTTAGTTAAATCTTTTCCAAAATAGACATCTTTTAACTTTCTAATTCTAAAGCCCCTAGCAATATATGCTTGCACTCGTAATAGATAAATAATGGTGGCAACACCACCGATTATAGTTGAACAAACGGCAAGATATTTTCCAAAATTCCAGGAAAAATCAGATAATTTTCCAATATGCCCAAAATCTGCAGGTAGTTTTAAAAATCCAAAGACTGTTGTCATTTCCCATTCAATTGTGAAGGAAATATCATACCATCCTTGAACGAAATAATGCATTCCATAATCTCCAGTTGCCCAACCATATACCAAAATTACACCTGTAAAAAATAAAGCGATTAATAATGGAAGCCAAGATTGTTTGACAAGATATCTTCGGCTTTTTAATTTTGCTACTCTGGAGAAAGTTTTGGAATCAGTTATAACTTTTGCTTTCATGATGTCATACATCATCTTATCAACTTTTTTCCCTTGGTTTGTCATTATCTTTTTAACCCAAATAGTTAAATATCCAACTATAACAATAATGACTAAAACTAATAAACATAAAGCAATTAAAACTCTTTTATCATTTTCAGATAATTTTATCAATGTGGAAATAAAGTAATTCATCTGTTATTTCCTCCATCATCATTATTATTAGGTGGTATATAAGGAGGAACATAGGGATTACCATTATAATAAGGTGGAACAAAATTATATGGAGGGATTTGATAATTCGCTTGATATGGAGGAACAGAAATATTTCCGGTCATTGGATTAAAATTCGGATTTCGTAGAATTTGTTCGGCTTTTTTATCATATTCAGTGTCATAAATACCATGAGATTTCTTACCGATTAAAGCAATTAAATCTTGAAAACAAGTCACAAAGAAAACAATAATGCTCCAACATATACTCAAAGCAAAATAAGTTATCCATAAAGGAGAAAGAATAATTGTCAATAAACCTTTTAAACAAGTCTTTAAAAATGAAACCATATATACTCCTTAGATATTATTCTACATTATTATGTTTTTTATTACAAAACAAGATTTTTTCTAAATTTTTTTCAAAATTTAATAAATTTAGAATTTTGTTCAATAGAAAAGTACTTACTTTTTAAATATGTAAAAATATTGAGTAAAGGATAAACTATCAAAGAAAAAATAATACTAAATGGAATAAACATTTTAACATTTCTAGACAATATAAAGAAAAATAAAACCAAAGAAAAAATTGCAGAAATTGATAAAATCATTTTTCCCAGCCTTGAAGAAAAATAAAATGTGAAACATTCTATCAGTGAAATTGATAAAGGTATTATACAAATTGAAGAAAGAATTATAGTTATAATATTTATATTATTAGTAAAAATAAAAGTTAACGAAATTGAAGAAAGAATTAGTCCTAATATAGCAAAGCCAAATGAACTTGTAGAATCAACTATATTTATCTTAAACTTTTTTAATTCTTCTTCAGAAATTAAAATTAAAAAGAAAGTTTCAATCATTGAAATGAAATAACAAAATACAGGATAAATATTAACAAATTCACTTCTATCCATTTTAAAAATTAAGCGATATACATCTATCATATCCACTTTAAAAAATAATTTTATTGGAAAATAAGAAATACTATTCAAAAAAGTTGATAAAATAACAGTCAGCAAAAAAAGCATATCGATTGAAATTTTCTTTTTAATTAAATTTCCATAAAATAATCCAATTATTGTATTTGGTAAAAGATAAAAAAAACCTTCTTGTATATCAATAAAACAAACTAAACTTATGATTCCTAAATACATCAATTGATATTTCCAATTCGTATTAAAAACTATTAAGCAGGAAAGAATTGGTACAAAAATCATCATAATAATAGAAGAAAATGGAAGAACATAAGAAAAAGAAAGAAGCAAAATAGATAAGCTAACACCAATTGCGGTATAAGCTATTTGTCTATTTTGTGCCATTCTTTCTTTTAATCTAAATTTCATATAAAAGCATTATAACAAAGATTATCATCCTTATTATATGTCTTTTATTCTTTATTTTTTAGAAGCGTCAGCAAAAATTTTAAGTCCAGCAGTAGTTAATGGATGTTCAACCATTTTTGCCATAACTTTAAAAGGAATTGTTGCAATATCAGCTCCAGCTAATGCAGCGGTTTCAATATGTGAAACATTGCGAATACTAGCTGCAATAATTTGAGTATCATAGCGATAATTCAAAATAAGTTGAGAGATATCTTCTATGAGTTTAGTAGAATCTAAACCAATATCATCCATTCTACCCATAAATGGAGAAATATATGTTGCTCCAGCTTCGCAAGCAATCAAAGCTTGATGAACTGAGAAAATTAAAGTAACATTTGTTTTAATTCCTTTATCTGTCAATGCTTTGCAAGCTTTAATTCCTTCCATAGTCATCGGTAATTTAATTACTATATTTTTATGAATTTTAGCTAATTCTAAAGCTTGAGCTATCATGTCTTCAGCTTTACCTTCATTGACTTCAGCAGAAATAGGTCCATCAACAAGTGAAGTAATTTCTGTGATAACTTCTTTTAAATCTCTTCCTTCTTTAGCAATTAATGAAGGATTAGTAGTAACTCCACTAACTACTCCCCATGAAGCAGCTTCTTTAATTTCATCCAAATTAGCTGTGTCGATAAATAATCTCATATTTAATCTCCTTTACTTTTTAAATTTTTGATTATATCTTTCAATCGTATAGGCAATTTCTTTAATAGCTTGTTCCTTTGGTTCAATAGAAGAAACAATAGTGTCTTTTCCTTCCAGTGTTTTATAAACTTGGAAAAAATGTTTGATTTCTTCAAATACATGATTCGGCAATTCTTTAATGTCTTTATAGTTACTATAAAAAGGATCATGGGCACAAACAGCAATAATTTTAGCATCACTTGAACCTTGATCCATCATTCGAATAACACCTATTGGAACACATTCTACTAGAGTCATTGGAATAATTTTTTCAGTGCATAAAACTAAAACATCAAGTGGGTCGTCGTCATCAGCATAAGTCAAAGGAATAAATCCATAATTTGCCGGATAATGAGTAGAAGTAAAAAGAATTCTATCAAGTTTTAATAGACCTGTTTCTTTATCAAGTTCGTACTTATTTTTGCTTCCTGATGAAATTTCAATCACTGCAAAAAAACGATCAGGTGTAATTCTTTTCGGATCAATATCATGCCAAGGATTCATACGATCACCTCTGAATTTATTGTAACATGGCTATTTTTAAAAAGATAGTATTTTTTAAAAATATAAGATTTTACTAAAATAATAAAAAAAGATACAGTATTTTAGTAAAAAAGACTATCAATAATATCTTAATTATCAATAGTCTTAATTATTGCGAAAATAACAATACTTTAATTTCGAATCAACTTCTACACCACGATAATCCATATCATTGCAAACAAAGTTGATCAGTTCATCAGTAATACCTTTTTGTTTAAACATTTCAAATGCTTTAATAGCTATATCTTGAGCTTTATCAAATAAATCATAAAATGTTTCTTTAGATTCATTTCCAGTAACAGGATTTTTCCATATTGCTTTTTTTTCATTCATAACATCTTTTTCAACATGATTAGGAGTATATAAAGCCTTAAACATATTATCTTTTCCAAGAATTCTAAGTAATTTATTTGTTGTCATTTTTTGCATTGATCTAAAATTACATATTGAATTTGAATAATACTTTTTATAAAGCTTTACTCCATACATTTTATTAAGAACTGGTACTAAATTTTTATCAATAATTTTGTAAACACTTTTATCATATGGCAAACATTCAAAAGTTTTTTCACGAAAATCAATCGCAGCATTTTTTGTTGCTAAAATACAATCGATTTCACTTTCATAATTTGCATGCTCATAATGAAATCTTCCTGTGATTCTTCCATCATCAAATCCAGAAAAATAATAAATAAATGGATGAGCACTTCTATCCAACAAAAGATGTGATATTTGTCCAAAGAAAAAAGCCGCAAATATTTTCTTTTCTTCTGGATTTTTTATTTTTTCACATTCATTTTTTAGCTCTAAAAAGAATCTTCTTCCATTTTCTTTATGTAATTTATTTCCGATTTTCTTTAAAGCAATGATGAAATGCCATGAACGCCATGGAATTATCCCATGATAAAACATCGGATCTGGGCCTTGAGTTCCTAATCTTAAAGCAATGATTTCTTTTTCTTCAAGACTATTACATTGAATGATATTATCAATAAAAAGTCGATGAGCTAATAAGTTTGGCATTATTTAATAATGGTACCGAAAACTGTTCCTTTAATACCAGCAGCATTACCTTCATCGGTATCAACATGCATTGCTGGAGCAAATTTTTCACTGACTCTAATTACAACATCGCTGAAAGTCAATGATCTGCCGAGTGGCGATTCAATTTTAACTGAAACAACATCACCATTTTTTACTCCATATTCTTCAGCAGAAGCTGGATCAAGGTGAACATGTCTTTTAGCTACAATGCAACCTTCCTTTAATTCAACAGTTCCACATGGTCCTTCTAATGTAATAGGTGCAGAACCAGCGATATCTCCTGATTCTCTAATAGGAGCATCAACTCCTAAACTTCTAGCATCGGTTAAAGATACTTCTACTTGATTAGCACTTCTTTCAGGTCCTAAAATCGAAGCATTAAAACTACCTTTTGGTCCAATAACTTTTACTTTTTTATCAGATGCAAATTGTCCAGGTTGTGAAAGCATCTTTCTAACACCTAATGTAGCATCTTCACCAAATAAAGTAGCTAAGGCTTCTTTGGTAACATGTACATGATGTGCACTAATTTCAACTAATACAGGTTTTGACATATAATTCACACTTTCTAAAGGATTTATTCCCTCGGTATTTATTGTAGTAAAAATAATAAAATCATTCAATATTAGCAAATAAATTTAATATTGAAAACTATTTAAATAATCCAATTTGTTAATTGTTATTTAAAATTTACTATATAATAAAAATATGAATAAAACACAACTTTTCGCTAAACTAAAAAAAGAATTGAATATCACTAAATTTATACCAATTGCTGGCTTATCAAATGATAACTACTTGCTTGATAATAAATATGTACTAAAAATATCTTATGATAATCACTTTCCACTTTGCACTGATTACATTCTACTTGATTCAGCCTATGATAAAAATTTAGGAATAAAAATATTAAAAGAATATTCAACTCCTTTTTATCAACTGAGTTATTACCAGGAAAATCTTAAATCAATTCCAGAAAAAAACTTAACATTTGAACAATTAGATAAAATTATAATTGGAATAAAACAATTTCATTCTCTTCCACATTCAAATTTAAGAAAAATATCAATTAAAGAATTATGTAAAGAATTTCTTATTTTTTCCCATAGTAAAGCCTTTGGCTTTTTAGATATTTTTGTAGATTTACCTGAAAATGACATCGTTCCTCTTCATTTTGATTTAGTAAATGCAAACATTCTTTTTAATAAAAATAACAATGTAAAAATAATAGATTATGATCTTTCTATTCTCGGGCCTTCTTATTTAGACATAGTTTCTTTATTATCAGAAAATTATTTTTCTCAAGATCAAGAAAACTACATCATCGAAAATTATTTTTCCACAAAAAAAGAAATTGAAGAATTTAAAAAAAATTATCCAATTTATCGATATTACTTCGATTTGCTTTGGTCTATTTGGGCTAAAGCTCGTAAAGAAAAAGCTCCTAAAGAAAAGAAGAAAATTTTTGAAGAAATCGAAAAAGAAAAATTTAATCGTACAAATAAGTTTGCAAACACTGAATTTTAATTACAAACCACACTTCCATTTTGTTTCTGGATTATAAAAACAGTGATTCTTATATCTTCCTTCAAAAACTCCCCACCATTTCTGCTTGCAAGGTTTATTTTTTCCCGGATTTTGGAAAAATAGTGCTTTATATGCAGGATCACCTCTCCAATATTTTATACAATCCATTGCTCTTTGTTTTTCTGCTTTGTTCGGTCTACCATTGAACAAAGGGGTTTTAGTTCCTTCAAATTGACCTTTTTGGAAAATAGCATCATAAATAGTATTGATATTCTTAAAAGTAGTGCATTTAGCAACAACTCTATTAATAACAACATTTCCAACTAGTTTCATACCATAAACACCTTCACCTAAGGCTTCACTTCTCATCAATCTTGCTAGTAACTCTACTTCTTTATTTGTGTATCTGCATCTCATTATATTCACCTATTTTAAAATATGTATTTTTTATTAAATAGTTCTAATTTTACATGCATTATTTAAAAATAATTCAAATTATGATTATAGATTTATTTAAAATTAAATATTAATTATTGTTTTTAAAAAAGTTAAATAAATATTTAGTTTATAAAAATAAAAGTGTATTATAATATTCAAGTGGAGGACACATAAATGTTAGACATTAAATATGTAAGAGAACACCTTGAAGAAGTTATTGAAAGACTCAATACTAGAAATGGTGATTACTCTTATCTGAGAGAAATTCCTGTATTGGACGAAAAAAGAAGAGCTCTTATAAAAGAAGGCGATGAATTAAAAGCTAAACGAAATAGCGATTCTAAACTTATTGGAACATATAAAAAAGAAGGAAAAGATACTACCGAATTAATGGCTGGTATTCAAAAAATTAAAGATAGAATTCCTGCTATCGATACCGAACTTGAAAAGATTGATAATCAAATTCGTGAAATGTTATTAAAAACTCCTAATTTACCTGATAAAAGTTTACCAATCGGTAAAGATGATACATTTAATACTGAAGTTAGACGTTGGGGAGAACCACGTAAATTTGATTTCGAACCACTTAGTCATTGGGATTTAGGAACAAAATTAGGATATTTTGACTTTGAAAGAGGTGTCAAAGTTGCTGGTCCACGATTCACATTCTATAAAGGAGCTTTCGCTAAACTCGAAAGATCCATTATGATGTTAATGCTTGATACTCATACATTAGAAAGTGGTTATACAGAAATATTGCCACCATACCTCGTAAATACAGCTTCAATGTATGGAACTGGTCAATTACCTAAATTTGCTGAAGATGCATATAACATTAAAGACTCAGATTTATGGTTAATATCTACTGCAGAAATTCCTGTCACCAACTATTTCCGTGATGAAATTCTTAGCGCTGATCAATTGCCAACAAAATTCTGCGCTTATTCTTCTTGTTTCCGTGGTGAAGCTGGTAGTGCTGGCCGCGATACACGTGGAATTATTCGTCAACATCAATTCCAAAAAGTTGAACTTGTTAAATTTGTTAAGCCAGAAGATTCTTGGGATGCACTTGAAAGTTTAACTCGTGATGCTGAAAAGATTTTACAGAAATTAGAGCTTCCTTATCATGTTGTTACATTATCAACTGGTGATGTTGGCTTCTCATCTGCCAAAACTTATGATATAGAAGTATGGTTACCAAGCTATAATTCATATAAAGAAATTTCTAGCTGTTCAAACTTCTTAGACTATCAAGCTAGACGTATGAATATTCGTTTCCGCCGCGATAAAGACAGCAAACCTGAATTAGTTCATACACTTAATGGCTCTGGTCTTGCCATTGGTAGAACAGTTGCCGCAGTTATTGAAAATTATCAAAATGCCGACGGAACAATTACTGTACCAGAAGCTTTAAGAAAATACATGGGAACCAATTTAATTAAATGAATCAAGTGACAAGGAAAAGAATTTTTTTCGAAGAATTTTTACCACCAATTGTTGCCACTATTATCGGTTTAATTATATTTATAGTACTTTTAAACTTAAACTTGTCCTATACAAGTCCAGCTCAAGAATTACTTTTCATAATCATCTGTTGGATTCCTGCTATATTCTTTGTTATAACAGCTGGAAAAATTAGATTACCGCCAGCAATAAAAATCGGCGTATATGTTTTTGCCACTCTTTCTAATATGATAGCAACAACATTTAATGTTTATGCTTTTGTTCCTGTATTTGATACCATCCTTCATTCCGGATTTGGATATCTTTGCGGATATTTATTGCTCTATGTTTTTATCTATTTTTCCTGTTCCGACAAGATAAGTTTTTTACCAAAATGTATTTTCATCCTTCTGATTACTGCAGGAATAGGAATATTCTGGGAAGTTATTGAATATTGTTGCGATGTTTTCTCAAAAGTTAACTCCCAGCATGGAATAGAAGAAGGTTTACTAGATACAATGCAAGATACTTTTTGCAATTTAGGTGGAGCTTGCTTATTTCAAGTTCATCTATGTATTGATCATACATTCTTCCAAGATAAATTCTTCAAAGCTGTTGAAAAACATTTTTCTATTTATCTTGATGAAAATAAAAAGCCACAACAAATACTATTTTTAAAGAAATAAAAACAAGAGAATGTCTAAAGAACCAATATAAGTTTCTAAACATTCTCTTTTCTTTTACAAAGATTTATTTTTACTGCGACATTTTTCAAAAAAACGTTTAATAATTTCTTTCGCATCTTCATTATCTAAGCAATGAATTATTATTTTATTTTTTTGTGTATCAGCATGATAATAAGAAAAAGCTCCACTATCTTCATTGCGTACCAAATATATAATATTAGAGATTTCTGAATTTAAAATAGCTCCAAAACACATTAAACAAGGCTCTAATAAAACATAAATTGTGCATCCTTTTAAGCTATGCTTCCTTATTTTTAAAGCTTTATCGATTGCTTTAATTTCAGCATGGGATAAAACATTATCATCTTGTTCACAAGAATTTACAGCACTAGAAATTATAGTTCCATTTTCATCAACTATAATAGCAGAAACTGGAACTTCATCATGTGAATTTAAACTAAGGTTAAATAATTCTTCTATAACTTTTTCCATATTTAAAAAACCACTGCACCGCATTTCTAACTTAAGGCTGCTACCTTCCGGTCCTGACCTGGTTCGCTAAAAGATACGCGCAATGGCATTAATATTGTAGCAATAAATTTATTTTTTGTAAAGATTTATAAGTTAACACTCTTTTTCCTTCTTCATCTACATCTACTATTCATTAATTTCAATATTATATTTTTAAAAATAATCTTTCTTTTGTTGATGCAACACATATTTCAATAAAACTTTCACCTTTGAAATTTGTAAAAATAGCACTTTTTTATTTCATATAAAATTTGTTTTATATCAGTTCTTGAAGATGAATTTATTTTTTGCAATGCTTTTTTGTTAGTTCTTTTGATTCTTTTTTAAAATTTATTAGAAACTATAGTAATCAAATCATAAAAATTTCATATAAAATATCTTCCAAATACATAAAAGGCTCATTAATAAAAATTAGAAATTAATATAATTATTAAATATAAACATCTGCTTGAATCTTTTTTATTATAAAAAGAGAGTCATATTAAAGTTTTGTTTTTTTTAAATTTTCAAATAGTTGCCAAGCATAATTAGCAGTCAAATCCTTATCTTTAAAAGATTGTTGTTCTGAAAATCTACCATATTCATAATCTAACCAAAGAGTAACAACATACTCACCTAAAATATTTTTAACTAAAGAGATTTTTGTTTTCTCCATTTTTTCTATTCTGCAGGTAAAAAAATTACATATGTAAATATTTTTAGAAATATCTTTATCTTTATCAACTAATTTCTTTAACTCACGATAATTCATTTCTTTTTTCTCCTTTAAAATCTAGATAAAATACCAGAATTAATTAGTTTTTGAATTGTTTGTGGCAATATATATTGAATTCCTCCACCATATTGACCAAACCAAGGTGCTGCTTGACCCGCTGTTACAATAATAAGTTTATTCAATAACTTAAATACCTAAATTATATACAAAAAGCAAAAATACTATATTGTAATATCTGTCATGTGACAAATTAATCCCACTTTGCTTATTTTAATATTTCTTTAATTTTATTTTTTACTATTTTTGCAATAATCATCCAAAATTTCTCACTATAACTAAAGAAAAAACCTTTTAATCCTTTACGCTTAGTAATTAATGAAAAATCTTCAATATAAGGATCGATATGAAAACATTCACCATTGTAAATTAAATTTATATCTAACTCATCTAATTGTTCCCATACATAAATTTTTAATTTAAATTTTGCATTTTGAAAACTATAATGTTCTCCTTGATTTTCTTCAAAATTCATAGAACAATTATAATCAGTTATCAAATAATCAAAAGCATTTATTATTTTATTCTTCTTCATTACTAATATCACATCCTTAAAAATCTAAATGATATATCCATTTCCAAATATTTCTACTCTTCCAAATGGCTATCGTAATTCTTTCAACTATATAACTTGAACTCCTTGTTGTTCTTACTGTGTCTATCCCTATATCAATGACTTTATAACCACTTCTTAACTTTCCATATAGCCATGCTATATTAGAAGATTTTCCTCCTATTTCAGCAAGAACTTTTCCTCCCTTACCCAAACTGGATAATTTTTTATAATATTTAAATCCATCATAAAGATTATCTGTTGCATTTACAAATTGAGATATGGTTTGCACTCTTGACATTGACTCGCCTATAACAGTTACTTTACTAAAATCAGAAATATCATCTGCTACATTAGCCAATTTAACAACTTGACCTCCCCCACCAGTAACAAATGGTATAGCAGCAAATGCTAAATCAACAAGTAAAGCAGCCCAATTTTTCCAATCTTTATAGCCTTCATTTGTAATTAAATTATAAATATCCCATCCAATAAATAAGATATCTAACACAGTATCCCAGAAATGTCCTGTAGGATCAACCATATTTATAGGATCATTTCCACAATAGGCATATAGATTTAATCCATTGATACTTTCTGGACTTTGATAATCTATTGAATCTGGACTTATAAATCTTCCGATTTCTGGATCATAATATCTTGTTTTTAAATATAGATTTCACTTTTAATTTTAAAAGTAAAAAATATTGTTTTTTTGTTTATTGCATTATTTATATATTATTCTTTACTTAAATTTTTTATTTAAATTATTCATTTTCTATAATCTTAATCCTCTTGATAAAAAAATTAATATTAATTCATAAATTACATATGTACCTAAACTACAATATCCAACAATCATAAATACAATACTGGGCATAAAATTTATTACAAATTGATTAATAAGAAATAAAGCTATATTTACAATAACAATAAACCATTGCACTAAATATGGTATTACTCTTATATAAAGGAATGGAGGATTAGTCATTTTGTTGTCCTTAAATATAACTAATTTTCTTAAAAAAGAATCATTTGGAACAATTAATTTCTTTATAGTATTTTCAGAAAAGCAACAATCATGTTGATTGCCAAAAATTAAATTTGAAAAATTTATAGCTAAAACACTTAATATGTAGATAAAAAAACAATAATATCATTTGTTTCCATATTTACCTCCATTTATATTTAATACAAGTATGACAATCCATATTTTTTTACATAATTATATAAATTCAGCCTATTAATACTAGATTGATTTAAACTAGACACATCAGTTGGTCGAATAAATCTACATAGTTCAGAACTACAATTATTAAATAATGGATAATTTTAACTAAAATCTTATTTTAATACTATTTTGAAGCAAAACTAAATGTTGATAAAATTTCCAAAGCAAATATTTAAGATTTAGTACAATTTCAATGAGGATATAAAAATATTTTATTATTTATTCAAAATTAAATTCTATTTTTTTATTTCAGATATTTTAATTTGGTATCTATTTTTTTATATATATCCATCTAATAGTATACTTTGTCCAAAATAAGATAAGTAATTATCTATAATTTTAAAGTTATCTTTATCAACTTTCAGTGCAAATTGCTCATAATCAATTTCTAAAATTTTATTTTTTACAACTTTTAAAATTTCTACATGTTCCCATATTCGTTCAATATTCAAATCATTTATCTCTAGGCACATTAAACAATTAGTTGTTTTTGTTGTTTCAACACCTTTTTCATTTAAATTATAAATTCCCGTTTTAAAACAAAATACAAGAAAGTTATTTTTAATATAAATTTTTGAAACAATACAATCGTGTAAACCATATTTATAAAGAAATTCATCAATATATTCCATTTTATTCTCCTTCATTACATCCAAGGTTTTAACGCTTCAATAATTTTTCAATAATAATTAGTACTAAAAATATTAAACATACTAATAAAATTGTTATTCCAATAGAACATAAAATATTAATTTTAAAATCTATATTTGTCTTTTTATCTAGGAAAATAAATGAAGCAAAAAATAGTAATATGATAAATAACAGTGAAGTTAATCCAATAATCCCTTCTTTAATTCCACCATTCATGCCCTTTCCAACTAATGCATCAAAGCACCCAATTATACAAGACAAAATATATTTTACAATTTTCATTTATTCGCCTCTTAAACAAACAGTCCTCTATTACGCCATACATTCTTACCAAGTAAGATTCCTGACATTAATAATAATTGATTTCCTCCAAAATTCAATGCGCCGTCTAATGCGTAATTTTGTAAAATAGTGCTTGATAACTTGCCTATATACGCATCCAAACCCACAAAAGCTCCTTGGATTAAAATCCCTATGCCAATAGATACTCCAACATTTAACATAATAGTACTAAAAGAATCACCATTGTTAATTCCGTGTAACGCAGCACTCAATCCTCCTAGTGCCACTCTAGCACCACGCATTCCTAATCTTAATGCAGCTGACGTTGTTGAACTAGCTACACCACTAATAGCTCCGTAGGCAGAACCAGCAAAAGATTCAATTGCAATGGCACCAAGATTCATCCCATCAATGCCATTTTCATAAATTTGAGCACCTAT
>ERZ827156.315-NODE-315-length-72530-cov-4.217096_pt1 | contig 72530 bp, 89 predicted proteins | sample MGYA00519919_ERZ827156 | MGnify/ENA primary metagenome ERZ827156 (study PRJEB31778, sample SAMEA3449269) | human gut metagenome | biome: human gut; feature: human-associated habitat; material: faeces | place: United Kingdom | collected 2010/2012 ... | reverse complement strand
CTTTCTCCTCCTTCTGTATCACCATCGCTTTCTCCTCCTTCTGTATCATCATCTGTTTCTCCTCCTGCATCACCATCTGCTCCTCTTCAGGCAGCTCGATGACGACCTTGGGACAGTAGTACATCACCTTGACGGAGAACTTGGTGCAGGAATGGTCCGCCACCTTCATGAGACTGCGACACAGGTGGCAAGATTCCTCCTCCAACAGCGAGAATGGCAAACACAGGGTCTATGGCTCACACCGCTTCCCAACACACACCTTGTCTCTTTTCAGCCCTTTTTTGACCACCAAATTGAGTTCCAGCTTCACAAAACAGGGGTAGGCATCACAGTTCACCACCAAGTACTCGTCGAACAGCGAACACCGCAGGTTCCGCAGATACGTCAGCAGCTCCGCGTCGATCGCTTCCCGGTCCGCGTCGCTCAGGTACGGGAGCACGCGGAGAAGCATGCTCAGATCCACGTTGATGGCGCTGGCGCAGCAGTTCTCGTTGGTGAGGAACTTGCGCACCTCTGCTGTGTTGCCAATCCCGTTGGAGACGATGAAGTGATAGAGGGAATAGAAGAAGCACGACTTGAAGAGGAACTGGATCTTCTTCTGCTGAGGGATGTCCAGCGTCACCTGCTGCGAGTGAATGGAGGCGGACTGGAAAGAAGAAGGAGTCAGGAAGAAGTAGTCTACCTTCATGAACTGCTGGCCGGTGGTCTGGTGGTGGGAGGAGGAGGCCAAATCCTGCAGGAAGAGGAGGAAGAGGAAGAACTCGCCGTCTCGCGACATGAGCGGATTCCCACGGGAGTCGCACACCGCGAAGAAGGCATGCGCTTGGTTGATGTACGCATAATCGAGGCTGTTTTTGGCAATCTCTTTCAGCACGTCAAAACAGCTCGCAGGGAAGGCGTGGAACATCAGACTCAGCTTGTGTTTCAGCAGGTCGTACAAGTAACTGTTCATCTCCGTCATCAACTCCACGTAGCACGCCTCCGAGGACGCCTCCGAGGACGCCTCCTGCACCGCCGCCTTCGCTGACAGCTGCTGAAAGAACGTGCTCTTGTCCATCGGCACGAAGGCGTAGAAGTGCTCGCTGACATGCGTGGCGCGGCGCAGCAGGAGCATCACAATCTCCTCCGACCTAGCCGTCAAGAGAGCGGGGAGCGTCCACAGGTGGGTTTCGTTGGTGCGCACGACGGAGAGTGGGGAGTCGGGTGACCCGATTGTGTCGGGGTTGGGGGCGTTTTGGAGCTGCATGTCCCAGTTGTAGAACTCGGAGAGCGTGAGGAATACTGCGTAGTTCAGACGCAACTCCTCGGAAATGGAACGCACCAACTCCGAAATATCCACCTTCTCCTCTCTGTCCGTTTTCGGGGCGTTTTCCGCGCCGCCCGCGATCTGCTGATTGTGCATTTCCTGCTGACGCAACAGCGAGATCAGGGGCGTGAGAATAGGCGTGTAGCCGGTGCGTTGGAATGAGAGATAGAGCAGTTCGATGCGCATGAAGGAGGTGGAGACCGTTAACTGAATCATGATGTCTTTCGTTAGCTTGTTGTCCGCCAGGAGGATCTGAACGGGGTCCGTCTTGTCGGTGAACTGCACGATGGTGAACTGATTGAGATAGAGCCACTGGATAAGGTTGCGCGCGCAGTGGGAGTAGAGAATGAAGGACTCGCGGTTGTGATACTGGTGGAGCGAGACGCGAGAGATGGTGGAGTAGGAGGGCGAAACGCAGGGGCAGAGGCGTGGGGTGGTCTCACCTTCGAGGGCGGCGAGGCGAGCTGCCAGCGGGAGAGAGAGGGAAAGAGAAGGAGGCGGGAGAACATGGGAGCAGGAGGAGGCGATGGCGATGGAGCAGTTGGGCGCGGTCTAGTGGGAACAGAGGGAGACAAGGCGAACATAGACGAGAATCTGGTTCTGGAAATAGCGCAGTTGCTTCTGCAGCAGACTCTGCACCACCTGAAACGGCAGCGGCGCTGGCGTGATCACCGTTAGCGTAGAGTGCAGCGCGAACTGATTCGGCAGCAGGGCGGTCTGCACCACGAAGGTACAGTCCTCCGCCGTTCGCGCGAACAGCGGAAGTGTGTCCGACTCCACGATGCACGAGTACCCCATGAACCGAAACATGGACTATTTCTGACGCCCACACACCACAAGGACTTGAACGCACGCCGCCAGCGCAGCGCCGGTCATGCCGCGATAGCTGCTCAGCCAGCTGTCCAGCAGGCTCCCACTGCCGGCCGCGCGACTCTCCTGATGTTTGGGCGTTACGACCACGGTGAAGCAAACGCTCTATGACTGAGCGGTTGGGATGGTGACCACGTTCTCGCGACGGCCGTGCATGCGCAGCACGTATTGCAGACGCGCCAACGCCTCTTCGGCGAGAAGGGAGTTGGCGGCCGACGCGGCGGCGATGTGCTGGAAGAGGTTTTGGCCCATGGCGGAGACGGCGGAGAAGGCGCTGTGTGTGCGCGAGGTGCTCGTGATGTTCACCTCGGCCGTGAAGGCGGAAATGTGGGGGCCCCACTCGGTCTAGCGGTGAGATGGAGGGAAAAGAGAGACGGTGCTCAGAATCATCTTTAGGAACTGGGTGGGGGAAAGAGGGAGAACGAGCGAAACGGTCATGAAACGGTGGTTCAGGAAGGAAACGTTGTCCAGCTCGAAACCGTCGTGGACGCACAGTTCCATGAAGGAATCGAAATCGGCGGTGATTCTGGAATTGATGATGCAATGGGTGGTGGGGTAGGGAATGGAGGGCGAGGCCGTTTCGTAGTGGAACTGAATCGCGGGGTTCGAGTAGCTGATGATGGAGGAGGAACAATCCGTGGTGAACTGAAAGAAGGACGCATTCAGCGAATTCATCAGCCACAGACGGCCGCGCAGGAAGTGGCTCAGGAGGTCGAATTGTTGTGCGTTGTTTGTGTTGAAGAGATTGTTTTGCAAGCCCTTGGACTCGAGCTCCAGATTCTCCGTTGTGAGGAGAAGGAAATGAAGAGGAATGTCGTTCTGGAGAAGCAGCAGAAGGTAGGGGTAGAAGGCCTCCATGTTCACGTCGAACATTGCTACGAATCACGAGTTTACAGGATTCACACCGTTTGTCATAACTAATATGCTGTTTGAAGAAGACGTCGTTCCAAAGTTCATGTAGAAGCACGTTTGCTGGACAATTCGCGACAGCATGGCGTTGCCGTCCTTTCGCGGGATGTCTGTTTTGAAATTGACTGCCTTCGATTTCACCGCCTGTTTGATCTGGTCGACGACGGCGTGGACACTCTCCTTGTTCACCATCTCATAGAAGAGCACATTCTCGCACTCGTCCTCGTCGAACAGCGTTGCAGTGAGCGTAAAGCGGTCCATCTCCACGCGAGACTGGAGGCCGGACGAACTCTCGAGGATGGAGGAAGAGCTCTTCTTCGGAGTGAACAAATTCATCAGCTCCCTCTCCAGATTCGCCACCATATACTCCGCATAGGATAGTCCGCTGTCTTCCATCAGGGACAGCATTCCCACCGAGAAATCGAGCCAGAGAAACAGGTTATTCTCGGCATACGTAGTGATCACCTTGGTGGATGTATCGAACAGGGTCATGGTGTCAATCAGGTGGGGCATGCGTTGGTAGTACGAATCGGCATTCAGGGACTTGAACGTCACGTTTTGCACGCGGATCTCGTCCGAAATCTATCGGTGAAGGGGATTCGGCACGCCGACCTCCAAATCACTCCAGAACACCGGTCGCTGCTGCGAGCCTAGTCGCTGGATGTAGAACTGCTCTCGACTCGCCTTGTCGAAGTCGCAGTGCTTCTTGGCGGAGATAACGAGCGTATCCACCTGCTTGTAGGACATCGGATGGCTGGGTTTCGGCGCCCTGAAGGAGAGTCCTTTTCTGCTTGGGGGAAATGGAAAGTGAATCGGGCTGTGAAACAAACAGAAGAAGCAGGGACGCGATAGGGAATAGTATAGAGATTCGCAAAATGGTTATGAACCGTCGTCATAAGAGTCATGTTCTTAAGGTTATGAATGAAAATGACATTCGGCGGAAGGGCGAGTCCTGGAAGCCACTCGTAGTTGGTATACACGATGTACTGGAGGTTGCTGAAATAGGGCCAAATGTCCACCTTACTGAGAATCACGCCCAAAAGAGCATCTTCTGCAGCTCTGAAAACAAGATCAACATAAAGCGTCCCGATGTTGAAGTACGGAACAAGATCGCGAGATAGGATGTACGCACCGCCTGCGTTGTAAAAGCACCTCTGTGGAGGATAATCGTCCGGAACATATCCGGGATAGGTCGCCTTCGACCGCTTCTCCAGGGTGCTGCGGTACGGATAGCCGCCGTAAAAGCGAGTTGCGGGCACGTGCCGAAGAAAACGTACAAGGTTGCCCAAATGCACCCATGTGTCGCCGTCGATGCGAGCCACGAACGAAGGCTGCTGGCAGTAGTCGCGAGCCCAGAGGAAGGCGTCGAGAACGGTCAGGGTCACGTTGACGTACGTGTCCTTGTGCACCGAGATGAGCAGATCTTGATGCTCGACGTTCTCCTGATCGAGGACCCTCCTTCCCTTCTCGTCGTTCTCATCCAACGCGACGACGATTACGTAGTTGACGACCTTGCCGTCAACGACCATTCCCTGATGGACGCGCTGACGAATGAACTGTCTGCGCTGCAAATCCTTCCGGTTGACGAGGTACATCAGCAGCACGAAGGTGTCGTTCCTGCACACGGAACGGTGATTCCAGAGAATGTTCTCCCTCAGATGGTACACGACTGGCTCATACTCGGTGTCCGTCGTAACGAACTTGTGGACCGTGCAGTTGTGCCGCAGAAAATCGTCGTGAACGTACTGGTAGGGATCACGTGTTTCACTGACTGGAGATTCGCCGGTTTCCTCAGCACTGTAAGACTGCAGTGCGTCTGTGGCATTCGCCGGCATAAAAGGAGAAAGAGACGGGGCGATAGTTGGGGGGAACAAGGAACCCCCATTCGAATTAAAAGAAGAGCGATGAAACGGACCGAAGATAGGATGAAAACAGTACTGCCTCAAATCGCGAGCGATCTCCGAGAGCCTCACACCCATGAAGATAGAGGAGATGAAGAGGCTCCCGAAGAGAGTACAGAGGAGTAGCAATTCAATTCTCATTGAACGAGAAGCAAGACAAGCGTTTTTAGTGAGTTGCTCGCGCGTTCCCTTTTCTGCAGATCCGAAAACGGGGGATCGGTGGGGTGTCTCGAACAAACACAGGATAGCGCGCACAGGTCACAGGCACTGATCGCTGACGAAACGATCACGTTCTGGTCGTTCTTTTCGACGCGGAGTCGGTGTCCAACCGGCAAGGTGACATCATCCAGAGAGTCACTCTCGCTGCTCCTCCGACTTTCCGCATACATCTCAAACACACTGCTGTCCGCAGACCCGTCCTGTAGCCGCTTCTCCACCAGTCGCACGAATTCACCCCGATTCAGAGCATACTGCGACGAAAGGTCCATCGCATACTCCGCGTCCAGCAGCGCCTCCACGATCGCCTCGTCCCCGTCCGTGATCTTCAGCAGCGCGCCCACCACCGACACAATTCCCTCCGTTTTCTGGAGCTGGGTCGCGAACGCCTCCAACCGCTCTTCGTTGATCACGTTCTCCTCGAACTCCTCGCTCAGCTTCCCAGCGATCACCTTCAGCGCCTCCGCCTCCGCCTCCACGTGCCGGTTGCGAGCCACGCACGCGTCGCACGCGTCCACAAGGTAACAGCAACACCCCAGGAAGGGGACCACAAGGTTTTGCATCACCGTCAGCGGCGACGCGGTCCGCAGGAACTCCAGCGCCATTTCACCGCTCAGCTCCGCGTTGAACAGCCCCTTCTGCTCCACCGCGGGCACGCCCGGCGTTTCCTCGAAGAGCCGTTTCACTTGGTTGTCGCCCTGCATGCGCAAGGACAGCTCGCCGCGCTCGTTCGCCGCGCTCGGCTTCCAGTCCCGCGGGGAATGCCATCGCACGAAGTCCTCGAAGGACCCGCGGGGATTGGCGGCTTTGAAGGCCTCGATGTCGTCTACGATGGTGTCTTTGAACTCCGCGCGAATGGTGTTGGTCTGCGACGAGTTCTGCGCCAGCTGCTCCTGCTGCTGTTCCACCTGGTCCTCCTAAGGGTCATTCTTCGCCCCGTCGACAACCGTCAGGATCGCCTTGTCTCGCGTGATGGGCAGCCAGCAGGGCACGTCCGACCCGCCGAGGAACCAGCCGCTCCAGTTCAGAATGCCCTTGCCGTGCGGGTGGTGGACGAAGGACTCCTCTTCGTCCTCCGAGTCGGAGAAGAACAAGGGCGAGTCGTCGCTGTCCTCCTCATTGTTGTTGCGCAGCTCCTCCACGCAGCAGTTCAACAGCATCAGCTTCTGCTGCAGCAGGTTGTACTGGAACGTGGGCAGCGGCGGCCGCAGCGATGCGATGTTGTCCGCGTTGTCCACCACGCAGCCCAGATGGGGCAGCAGGCGCTTCTGCTCGAAGTGGAATTCCACGATGGTCACGAACAAGTACCAGAACAGCGAGAAGGTCTCTGAGAGGTCTACGCATAACCGCTCGCGGCGACCGCCACGGTCGTCCAGGATCTCGGCGCAGCGCAGACTCAGCAGCGACACCAGGCTGTTGATGGGCGCCGAGTGCGCCACGAAGGCGTAGGCGTCGGGCGGCACGGTAGCGCGCGGGATGTGCAGCGATCCTGGCGACGACGGCACTACACGTCACGCCATCCGATCACCACAACGGAGGTACGTGGAGGCGTCTCCTCGCGGCGTGGTCACCACGATCTCGCGCTCCTTCAGCTCGATGCGCGCATCCTCCACCTCCACCTCTTCCTGCACACCGTGCTTCAGATACGCCTGCGCCTCCACGTCTTCCTGCACACCGTGCTTCAGATACGCCTGCGGAACGATCGGACGTCGGGTGATGTCCTCCACCAGCCCCGCCTCGCCCACCTGCGTGCCCTTCTTGAACAGGTACTTGATCGCGTCCACGATCGCCTCCGCGTTCACGCCGCGGTTCTACGCCTCACGCGCCGCGCGCACGCTCACGCCCGTCAACAGGTCCATCAGATTTGACAGCATGCTGGTCGTGATCTCTACGCATGATCACACAAAACCGCCGCTACTGTTGCCGCGCTGCTCGTCGCTGAGCAGCTGTTGGTAGAACTTCTGGCCCTGCCGGTAGAGGATCTGCTTGGGCCCCTGCTCCACGCACAGTTCCAGACACTGCTTCATGGACGCGAACATGCGCGAGAGGGGGAGTTTCATCGGATCGGTGAGGTGAAAGCGGACCCAGAAGGACGACGCCTTCAGGGGGTCAAAAGGCGCCAGCTGTCCCTATTGCATAACACTCTCCCGCAGAAGGCACGAAGGGTTGTGTGTTCGTCTTCGCCACCATGTCCAGGCACTCTACCGGGCACGCCACAGGCCCCAACATCGGCACGGAGCTGAAGCCCTGAAGGATGAACAACAGGGGGTTGGCGCGCCGCAGCGCCTCCTTGTCCAGGAAGTGGAACTGCCAGGGCTCGGCGGCGGAAGGGAACCACCGCCACGTGTAGCAGCGCGCGACGCGGACGGCGTCGACGGGCGTGTGGGTCTGGGCGGCGAAGTGGGCGGCGGTGGAGGCGAGCGTGGAGAAGACGGGCGGCGCGGTGCGGAAGAAGTCGGTGTGGAACTCGGTGCAGAAGGAGAAGCCGTGAAGCGGAACCAGCGAGAAGCCGATGAGAGGGTGCTTGTTGGGCTGGCCCTAGCGATGACGAGGGGAGGGGGTGACGACCTCGACGAAAATGGGGAGCGCCGTTTCCTGGCCTCGCATCGCCAGAAGGGCGGAGGAGAGGAGATGGCGGGAACGATTCAGATCGATGGAGGAGCGGAGATCAGAGAACTCCTAGGAGAGTGAAGTGGGGAGGACGTGGATACCAGGTGGATGTAGATGAATTCAGAGATATGGTACTGTTCGTAGATTGTACTGAATCGACTGAAGTCCTTTTCAGCCGTGTCCTCCATTTCCAGCATATAGGCGGGCCAGTGATCGTGTTCTATAGGGTGTGAGTCCAGAAGTGCGAAGAAAAGGCCGACAATGAACCTACCCTGATCGCCGAGCCATGAAATGTTGCTGAAATAGTAGGAAATGATATAGTGGAGTCCGTCGTATACGAGTTTCTTGTCAATGTGCCGAAAGGAGAGAGAATCCTCTACAGGCGTTATCCCGAGATGAGCGATGCATACCTAGCAGTTGCGTGCCGATGTGGAACGAATCGAATATTTCCTCAATCGAACCGACATTCGCTTCCCACGGCGACGCGACCGAAAAATCAACCCAGGAATTCTCTTCGCTCATCGCCCTCTTCGAACCAAAGCAATGAAAAGGACACGAAAAGAGTGAGAATGATGTTGAGAAGGGCATTTCGACCTTATGAAGACATAGTGGGTGCAGCACAGATCACGGGAAAGAGGGTTGGCGAGACTCGAAAGCACGTTCCATCCGCATTCTTTGGTTCTTTTAGATCCTTCTCTTGTGAAAAAGCAACTAACTTGCATCCTAAATGCATCTTATTCGCTTTTTTCTCCTATCTGTGGTGTTTATCGATGTTCTTTATTCCGTGTTCAATTTAGTCAACTCAACCAAAGATACTACTTCGCCGTTTCGGTTGTTTCGTCGGGTCATCAGTAGATTCTCCTCGCTTGTAGTTCGAGCGATTCCACCGAGCTTCGATCCTTCGCCCACTCCGATGATGGAATTGGATGACCCATCAGAGGAGGACACCGAATCCTTTACTCCAACTCCTGCCGTCCACTCGTCGGTTATGCAGATTCCGGTCTCCGTAAGCCAGGATGATCCGGCTGTCCGTACTACTGAGGAAGAGTCTGTACATCACCCTACTCCCTCCACGCAGCCTGAGAAAGCCCCTGTCGCCAACAACCCGAAGACCTCTCTTTTCGAGTCGAAGCTGAAGGGATCCAGCTCGGAGGTGACGGTGCGCAATGTGGAGAACAAGCTGCAGCGGAAGTGGACTGTGATTGGTGTTAAGCCGAATCGAGGCAACGTCGTGGAGAGAAAGCGATGGAGCATAGCGGAAGTGAAGCCAAACCTGGACGCCGCTTCTCAAACCAAACTGATCCCCATGTTCTCCTCCGTTGTGCAGGTGACGCACCCGAAGCCAAAGCCTTCCTTCACGCAGGCTGTTGCCAAGCTCCGTTCTACGACGACAACGACCAAGCGGAAAACCGCGATGTCCAGCATCTTGTCAAAACGCGGCTTCGTGTCGCCCTCCGAGAAGCGAGCCAAGGTCGCGAAGGCGAAGCGTTCCACGAAGAACTATCCCTTTTACGCCCTTCCTGCCTCGTATGACCAGCCCACCGGCGAAGACGTTTTTTCCCCCGATTTCGGTCATGCCTAGAACCAGAACCCGGTGCTGCGAGCGGACTTCATGTACAAGCAGTACGTGCGTCGCCGCTGCCTGGTGCGTCGCCCGCAGCAGGAGTACCTGCTGTACGATCGCATGATCTTTTCACGCATGACGAAGTATGACTTCGCCCACCGGCCTCAGGCGACGTGTCGCAACGCGCGAGGTGGGCGAGCGGGTGTGGCGTGAGGCGCAGAGATCACGGCGTACTTCGACGACAACATCGAGAAGCTGTTCGTGAGCTGCAAGGACGGAGGCATCTTCTCGCACTGCCAGCCCTTCTTCCTCTTCCAGTACAGCTCCATCTCCCAGCGCTGCCAACCCTTCAAGCGCCAGCCCTGTGGGCGCTGCGAGTTCTTCTTACGCCTAGACGTCGACTCGCCCAACGTCGTCAACACCACCCTCACCACTCAGTTTTCGTATCATCGTCTCCGTCGCCTCACCCGCAGGCTCAACCGCTTCAACCGCTTCCCCTTCATTCTCCAGCGCTGGCCCGGCTACGTCAGCGTCGCCATCTTCGTCAAGCAGTCGGAGGTGTCGGCGCTCGCCGAGAAGATGGCGCAGTTCGCGGCGGAGCGCCGTGTGATTTACACCGTCTACGTGCAGAAGACGATCGACCCCGAGAACCCGCCGTTCTACGTGATGCCCAACAAGGAGAAGCGTCTGTACCCCAAGGGCCTGTACCCGCTGAACATTCTGCGCGACTTGGCGATCGAGTCGATCCACACGACGCACTTCTTCATGATCGACGCCGACGTGTTCCTGTCGAAGACGCTCTACGCCAATCTCCGCAAGTACGCGAACCTGTTGACGAACCACAAGGTGGTGATGTTCATTCCCCTGTTCGAGTACGCCAACAGTGCCGCGTTGCAGCGGTGCTACAACACCAACGACTGCGACCAACTGTTATGGGAGGTGTGGGCGTTGATGCGTAGCTGGAAGCAGATTCCGACGGTGAAGGAGGATTTACGGATCCGCTACAACAAGCGCCAGATCGTGCAGTTCGGGAAGAAGTACCACGTGCGTTCGAGGGGTTGGGGTCACCCGCAGGACATCACGCCCATCCAGCCGTGGCTCCGCAATGAGGACAGTCGACCCATTCCCTCTCGCTTCTTCGAGTTCATGGAGCCGTGAGCCGCCGCGCGGGCGTGTGAGGCGTAGATACGGCGTGTTCTCGCGGTCGATGTACGACCCGTTCTACCACCCGTACTTTATCGATTATGGCGGCGACAAGCAGGAGTACTTCATTCGGATGTACAACGTGGGGAGTGGACGTGCGCGGCGGCGCTGAGGCGTAGAGTACATTCCCTACGTTCTTCCCGCGGATTTCGGCTTCAATATCCCCCACATGGTGACGTCTCGAGCGTCGAAGTATAAGGAGTCCATTATGGAGCAGCCCATGTACGTTCAGACGATGCGGTTCAAGAATCTGTGTCTTCCTAGAAGGATTCGATGGTGACGCGTGTTTGTTCCAAACAGGAGAGAGTACAGAGTCTTTGCGCGCCTCGCGCCACGTGCTCACGTCGCCGTGGTCCAGCACGTAGCTCACCACGCTCACCTTCTTCACGCCGCCCACGAACACCGTCGCCTTCTCCTCCTTCCGGAAGTGGATGGGCGGCTGCAGGTCCGACAGCAGCAGCTTCTCCAGTGCCTGCTCCTTCTCCGCGCTCCGCCCCACCTTCACGCATACTGTTCCTCTTTGTGGTGGCTTTGCTTGTGAGGGTGACTGCGATAGTGATGATTGTGATTGTGATGGTGATGATGACAGTAACAGTGATGACTGGGATGACGGTGATGACTGTGACTGCGACAGAAGCAGATCCAGCACGCTCACCCGCAGCAGCGCGGGCGACAGGCGCGAGCCCTCGATCACCACGCCACGCCCGTCTCGTCGCCGGTGCACGCACCGCTCCATACGCGCACTCAGCTCCGCACACCCACGCGCCACCTCCACAGCGCGTCGCAGCTGCTCCAGCACCAACGCCGCCTGCAGCGCCTCGCGTCTACGCCTCACAGCCACACTCCATCGCCACTTGCCGCGATCCGCGTACTCCGCCCGCCGAATCAGCTCGCGGTACTTCGCCCGCCACAGGTGGTTGCCATCCAACAGACCCACCACCGCCTCGAACACGTCCACCGTCAGCGGGATGCGCGCCGCGCGGGCCTGCTCGAACACGGTGAGCGCGTTGTCGGGCTGCTTCTTCTCCTGGTACGCCTGCACCAGCAGCGAGACGCTCACCGTGTTCAGCAGGGCCGTGGCCTCCTTGGGCGAGAGCGTGTGGTCCCTGCACCAGGCGTAGAAACCGATCGCCTCGGCGGCGAAGCCTCCGGTCACGAAGCCAGTGAGAAGGCAGGTGAACACCAGCGGACTGCAGAGGCGCGAGATGGACCAGGACTGGAGGATGCGGCGGGCTTCCGGGAGCTTTCCCACGGAGAGGAGGGCACTCACTTCCTGAGCTGGGGATGATGCGATGGAGAGATGATCACCCTCGCGGATGGGGTTGGAGGACGGATAGTCCGCCTCCGTGCTGTGGATGCTGGCGGAGAAGGGATCGGGGGAAATGAGGTCGGACATGAGATTGGCGACGCGGATGTTCTTTTGCTCCGAGGCTGCCTTGATGATGATCTCCGCGGTGTGCTTCAAAGGATAGGTGTGCTAGAAGTGAGGAGAATGGGGTGACGGCACATTCAACAGATGGAGGATCTCCGTCAGGTCCATGATGCTGTCGTAGTGTTTCTTTTGATACAGGTGTCGAAGCAAAATGCACAGCTCCTGACACGGTTACTGCAAAGAGCCAAACCCACCTTTTCACTGAAGCAGTCAGCCGTTTGGAGGATGCTCATCACCTTCTCCTTGTACTACGCGTGACGCGAAGGGAAAGGCGAAAAAACGCGTGGTCTGTCGCGATCATAGCGAAGAATCACTTTGATCGCGCGCTGCTTTTCCATTTCTTTATGAGAATCGACGATTCCTGCTTCCGACGTATCCTCCATCTGAGATACCCTACTCCTGACGATGTTCAAAGAGCAGCTACAGCGACAGAAACCGCTTTGAGGAAGGGGTGACTGCAGCGATGGGCTGAAGATAGGACGGACTTCCGACCCATCTGCGCATGGCAGACAAGCCCGTGTTCTGGACCCACCATCTTACGCTCGTCGGTACAACGCGGTGGAACATCGGCTTCGGGGTGATGCGAACGCGTTCCGAACAAACACAAGAATGAGTTACTTGAACTCCTTAAACAACTCCTCCATTCTGTCGAAAGGGTAAATGGAACCACTGTGACCGTCCGACCACTGGATGCGAATGCCGTAGTTTCCCTACTCTTCACTTCCCGCCATTCTCCCCACCTCGTAGTCAATGCTCGTCGGCACAACGTCCACAGGAACGTCGCTTTCCTTCAGCAGCTTCTTTCCGGTCATCTCATCCACGCACTTCGCGCATTGGCACTTCAGCCGCAGTGTCCGTTAAGGGTCTCCTGTAGGCACCAAAGGATATGCTTGCGCGGGTCCACGTGAATCTCCTCGGCAGAGGTGGAGGAGAACTTGCGGAAGACAATTCCAGAATCCTTCTTGAAGGACACCTCGTAGTTGTCGCGCGGAATGTACCGTCGGCGGATCATGTCCGCAACCAGCTAGCCGTCACAACCTCCGCCATGCACCACGGATTCCGCAATCGTGCTGAAAATGTCGCTGACGGGTGACTCCGGGTGCGAGCACACCACGGGAAGCTCGTCCGACTTGGATAGCGACAGATCGATGGGGAGCGTGAAGCGATGGTCGATCTTGAACTTCTTCGTCAGCATGTCCAGATTGCTGGTTCCTACGCCGTGAGCCGAGCTGGACGAGCAGACCGAAGGGGTAGTAGGTTTCTCCGTGCTTGCACTTGAAGAAGGACATGTTCTCCACGATCGCGTTGATGGGCACCTTCAGCTTGCTGAACATGCGGATTCCCTTCTCCGTGTCCGCGACGGACAGAATCTGAGGTGTGGTCACAATCACCGATCCGGACAATGACAGCTTCTGACACAGGGAGAGCTGCACGTCGCCCGTGCCTGGAGGAAGGTCCAGCACCAGGTAATCCAAGTCGCCCCACACCGTGTTGTTCAGGATCTGCTCGACGATGGACATCACCATCGGACCGCGCATGATGTTGGAGCTGGTGGTGTTCGTCATCCAGCCGAACGACATGCACAACAGGTCGTTCAGCTTGAACGGCAGCCACGAGGTCTCGTTGTAGGCGAGAACTACGCGAATCAGCCATGGCACAATGGGGGACTCGTATCGTTTTCGTGGTGCAGCAGGATCGGAAGGGACGGACCGAAGATATCGCAGTCCAGAATACCCACGCGGCCTCCTAATTGCTGCAATCTGCTGTTGAGGCACGCACGACGCACTTACGCGAAGGCCAGATTCGTGGCGATCGTGGACTTTCCAACGCCTCCCTTGCAGCTACGATAAACTCGGGCATTCGCGCGTACCTGCTGACGGCGATGATGTTGCTCACGTGCTTCAGATTCTCGATCTTGTTGTGGCGGTCGGTCACCAGAGCGGAAGGGCGCTGCGAACGCACGTTGATGTTCACCTCCATGGGATTGCACCACGACAGGGAGCGCAGCGCATCTCTACAGGCGAGCGTCAGCTACGCATCACACAGCACCACGACATCCACTTCGTCCTTCTTCACATATGCATTCGTCACGGTTTCAATATCGAAGTTCACTCCTCTCTCCGTGGGCTTGATGTTCTTCACCCAGTTCAGTGCCTTCAGTGGCTTGTTTGTGTAGGGCTCAATCACCTAGGAACTGTAAGAAGAATCTCCATGCGCTAGCACATACACTGTTCAGGACGGAGCGGACTTCGCTCTCCCGGTTTGCTTCCAGAATCGGATTGACAGAGGAAAAGGAGGCCGCAAGGACTCGATTTGCCGGAGCCAGGCGCCGAGCAACGGAGGAGATCGCAAGCATTTGAAAAGTGCTTCAACGAAGGGAAAAGTGCCCAAAACAGGGAAAAGGCGAAACGGTCTTCACTTCGTCGCGCTTTCACGTGGTAGCAACGGAGTGTTGCGGTGAAACGAACACGACGATCGATGCACAACGAAAGGGACTAGGGCTGGAATGCCGTAAAGGGTCGCGAGAGGAAGGACCCGCTGTGATGAGGAGTGAGGAGTGGAGCAAACCCCTCCCGCTTGTTCCAAGACTCCTTTTCAGCACATAGAGCACACGCGGTGAAAAGAGCGAGGAGTCGATGACTGCCCACAACCACAAAACGACAACCGGAGAGTCGTGTTCTCGTTCTGAGCACACATGACAAAGACAAAGAGCCACAGCAAGAAGTCGGGGACGAAAGAGAGTGGTAGGGAGTGCTGGGAGCATCACTCAGGATAGACAAGGTTATCCTCTCCATTTTGCTGCTGAAGGAAATTGGACGAAATCCGGCGGAGCCCGTCACTTCGGAGAGTAGTGCTTGGTGTGTTGGCGATAACCACGCAGACGAGAGGGAGTTGCAGACGGTCAAAACCCTCAGGAAGATGATGTTCTTGAAACCTGAAAAACGGATGAATAGTCGTCAGCGGTGAGCCGTTCGGGGTGGGCGTTCAGCTTCTAGCATCGATCCCGTGGCTCCCATCGAGTCAGGCTACAAGTGCGAGAAGTGCGGGTGCAGATCGAGTGCGTTCGCTCCATGCGGGGTGATGTCTAGCTGATTCCATTATCTGTCCGTGGCTGCGCCAGAAGTTCCACATTAACGGAGTGGATGTGCACTCCTACCCTCACACAGTCCGTGGGCGTTGACAGAATTGGTAAAGCGCAGCACTGATCACACAAGAGCTGGAGCGGAGACTGCTCGTCGTTTCCGAACTCTATTTCAACCGGCGAACACCTGCCACTTCAGGCAGCGATGTGAGCGAGGTACGTGCTCTCCGTCTCTGTGAGGTGGTAGCAGCAAGCGCCCAAGAAAACGCGTCTGTTCCTCGAGCAGGAAAACCAGAGCTACGTGATCCTGAGTCGTTCTTCGCTCGAGCACTGATGACTAGACAAGTGGTCTGCGTACGAGATTGCTGTATTTGAAGCCGCTCTGTCCGTTTTTGGCAAGCATTTTGAGAAGATCTCCAAGATTGTATCCCTGTTTTGTCCTCTCCATCGTAGATCGAAACGAAGACCACCAAGGAAGTGATTGCCTTTTATTCGATTTGGCATTTTTCGAGTCACTATTGCATGTGGAAGAATCAGCAGAATAAGCCTTGTCCTGTTTGTTTTTCATCCCATTACATTGCTCTGTGGTTAATGACTGCAGAAGCAGTCCTGTTTTGAGGTTGTGAAGAAACCAAAGACCGCCCAACACTTTCAGATAACCGCGGGATGGAATAGGCGGGAAGAATCGAATGCCGCGTTTTGGGTGGGTGTGAATCCTTTGAAATGGGAATCACCGGATTGCTGGGCTTGGTTGCCCCGGCGATGAAGGATGCGCACCTGGAGCAGTTTCGGGGAAAGGTGGTAGCCGTCGATGCCATGTGTTGGTCCGATGCTTTTCGGGAAATTGATTGGATAGGCTGCATCGCGGTAGCTACTGCTGCGTGTGGGAACTGTCCATGGGAATGGAAACCACTCGGTCTTTGTTTTGCGTGATTCTGACGCGTAGTTATCTCCACTTTTGCGAAAAGATGATCCGACTGCTCCAGAGATACGATATCAAACCGATTCTCGTGTTCGACGGAGAGAGTCTTCCTGCCAAGAAACAGGAGGATGAAGAGAGGCGAGCGTCTGCACTGTCAAAGCCCGTGATGCGTAGACGGCGCACCAAGAAGCACGAGGAGGGAAAAGCCCTGGTGGCCCAGGGAAAGCAGAAGGAAGCGATGCAGATGTTCACACAGAGCCTGACTGTGTCCAAGGAAATGATAAAGCAGTTCATTCTGCTCCTGATCCGCATGCGGATCCCATACATCATTGCTCCCTACGAGGCCGACGCCGAGATTGCCTTTCTCTCGCGGACGGGCATCGTGGATGCGGTGATCAGCGAGGACTCGGACACACTATGCTACCGCTGCCCGTGCACGCTATTCAAGCTGAGCGATAATGGCTGTTGCAAGTGCGTGCATTTGCCCGACATCTTCACAAACCAAACGCTTCACATGACGACGTGGAACTGTGACCTGTTCGAGCTGATGTGCGTTCTGAGCGGCTGTGATTATCTCCCCAATCTCCCCAAGGTGGGACTGAAGACCGCGAAGAAGTACATCGACAACGGAAAGACGATCGAGGGCGCCCTGAATCTGATCCGCGTCAACCCGATTCACAAATGGACCGCCGACTACGGGAAGCAGCTGAAAGACACACTGAGCTGTTTCCACCATCAAGTGATTTTCAACCCGCTCACGAGCGAGCTGGAGTACCTCACCCCACTCGCATCGGAGGAAGAGCCCTGCTCCCGAGACGGGCTCTACGGCAGCTCGCACATCACGAACGGTGCCTTCGGCTATTTTGGAGTGGAGATGGTTCCCAAGGACACCGATTTATCGTACATCACCTCCTTCTTCGCCTCGCGCGAGCTGTGCACCGTTCCCTCCATCTGTAGAATTCTGCCACAACGGGACGATCTCCATTCCACGCCGAAGAAGTCATTGTCCTTCGCGCGCTTGGAATCGGGGTCGGGAAAGCGGTGTGCGGAAACCAGCGAACTGGACTCGAAGCGGCAGTGCCACTGCAGCCCCACATCCGTGGTTTCGAATGACTGGTGCGATTCCCTGCTGGAAGAGTTCGACGAAGGCTTCGTGGAGGAGCTCGAGCGGATCGAAAGCCAAACCTGGATTGTTTCCTAACAAACACGACCATCTCTCAAGCTGCCTGATTTCACCTCCCCGTCCGCTCAGCAGTAGCGCGTATTTATACCTTTGTCGATTTTTCGGCGAGGGAAACGCCTTCCAGCACACCTCGCTCAGAATTGCCGCCTTCTCCACATCCTGTAACCGAATGGCCAGCTACGCTTCAACACCATTTACCAAGCCTACCACTACACTGTCCACTAGCATTGCCTCACACAGCGAATCCGCGGAGTACTGCACGGCCTCGCCCACCTTCTTCTCCTTCACCGCCCGTACAATCCACTCCGGGTACAGCAGCGGCTGCGTCTCCGGGTCCACTTCCTCCAGCGCCTTCTTCACCTCGCCACAGCCGACGTGCGCCTCCGCGCGGAACAGGTGCACGCGCTGACAGCGCGGCACGCAGCCCTTGGCGATGGCTTCCACCTGGTCGCATAACGCGCAGACTCCTGCGAAGTCCGCCAGCTGCAGCTTCGCCCAAGCCAGGCGCGTGAGGCAGTCCAGATGCAGCTCCTCCGTCGCCTTGAGCTGGAGAGCCGTGCGCAGCGCCATCTGCAGCTCGCCCAGATGCTCGCGGGAGGCGTGTCGCGGCAGGGACTTGGCGAGCACTTCAGCGTAGTAGAACCAGAACCACGCGTTTTGAGGCAGACAGGACAGCGCCCGCTGGAGACAGCCGCGCGCCGCAGCGAAGTCGCCCAGAGCGTAGTGCAGAATGCCCAGGTTGCGGTAGAGACCGCCGTAGAGAGAGCGGTCGAAGGCGGGGTGAATGTGGAGAATCTGCTGATAGTACAACAAAGCGAGAGAGAAGTGGCCCAGAGCGAACTGGCTGCTTCCCAGAAGCGACAGTCGCGTGACGTCGTCGGGGGACCCGTTGCAGCAGAAGGAGACAATCTTCTGGTAATTGCCTCGATTGAATTCAAGATAGGACTTCAGCAGCTGGTGGTTCACGAAGAAGGAATTGTTCTGCGCGTACTGTGATAGAACGAGCTGTGTTGAATCAAATGGGTCGTTCTGCCGAATGGCAGCCATCTCCTCCTCTATCCGTGTATCGTACTCAAGCAGCGAGGGAAACTGATTGGCCGTCACGCCCACGATGCTCTTCTTCAGCCCCTTCACGTTCCCCGAAATGATCATCAGAATCGACGTAATCAAGTGGTAGCGATACAGCAGGACTTGCTTCGTCACTGGAGGAAAGGCCCGCTTCGCCAAGAGGGACTGGATTTCGCTGAGGAGAGGATGCAGACTGCCCTGGACCCACTAGGCCTGACGGATGGAAAGAAGGCGTACTTCGGTCGACTCGCCGTTGGCAAGACACTCGTCGAAGAGCACTTCACAGTAGAGGATCAGGAAGCAGATTCGAGCCGTGTACTCCGACTCCTCCAGCTCGTTCAGCACGGATTCCACTAAACACTGCGAAATGTCGAGCGTGTTCGAGTGACGGTACATAATGATCTAACGCATTACCCTCACATAAAATGAGAACAATATCAAAGTAGAGAATCAAATCGGTAAACCGGTCCTTCTTTTGGGAAGGAGGGGCTATATTTGTGAGATACGCATTTGACTGTTTGTTTGAAAGAAGCGACGTCAGCACCGTTATGGCCTCGCTCCAATCGGCCTTGTCATCGAGACTCGCCTTCTCCAGTATCGCATTCACCGACACAGCCCTGCAATTCGAATTGACCTACACGGAATCTGAGTGAAGAAGAGGCCAACATCTTCGGACCGAAGGAGTCGAGAATAGAGACTGGGATCACCGCGAATGTAGTGTAGGAATGCTGTCGTATCATCGAGACGAGCATCCATTCTCCTTAACGAAACAATGGCAGTCAGATCTGCCTTACCGCGCACGGGAATGCCATCGAGGGTGCTCGTGTGGTTGGTGATTGCCCTTCACTTTCTCGCACTCCTCCAATTCGTGTCTCTCAGCCGCACTCGCGTGTATGTGAGTTCGAAACGAACGGGCGATGGCTGCGTAACTGCGAGTGCGCTCGCATACACCAAACTGATTCGCTACTCGAACAACGGCGTGGTTCTCGAAAGCCCGATGGCTTCAGGCTGCAGCGTGAAAGCGATGGAGGCAGGATGCAACGTTTGTTAGATAACGCGTAGATGGACTTCAAGGGTCCCGAAGTGGAGCGGTGGTTCACATCGCGTTACAACGACAGCGAAGTGGACAGGACTGTGTACGTGAGTACCGAGGAGCAGAGAAAGGCGTTTGATGCCCTGGAGGCCGGCGTGTATTACCGGAAGGCGGTTGGGGGCATTGGAAACCAGCTCTTCTCCATGATTTCAGCGATTCTTCTTTCCGAACTGCTGGACGTTCCGTTTGTGTGTAGGGTGTCGCTGAGGGCCATCAGTCGTAGACGATGATGAAGACCTCCGTTCCCTTGTGTGGATCACTCGCTCTCCTGGGAAGAAGGTGTTTTTCATTCGGATGAACCGTTACTCTCTCCTGCCGCTGTCATTCCTAGTGGACCTACGCAAGCGCGACTACTCGACGCTGTCGTGTTGGGCAGTGGATCCGTTCCATGGCTATTCTCAACAAGTGCTGGAGAAGTTCAAGGCGCTCACCATGGCGATTCGTGATCAGTCTCCCGAGGCGATTACCGGTGGCAAGAAGTGGGTGGTGGTGGAGAGCAACTGCCCCCTCTTCCGCTACTGGCTGGATTCTCCCGAGACGTGCGAGCGCATCAAATCCTTGGGGTACATTGGGGAATCGGTATCCTGCACGGGCGACGGAGATCGTCGATACGCGCAGCTTGTGCACAACGTGTTCCAGCGTCACTTCCGCTTCCGCGAGCCCTTCTTGCAGTTCGTGGAGCAGATTCTGGAGCCCTATCGCAGCCGACTGATTGTTGATCCTGAGGATCACAGTCTCTTCCCGTTCCCAAAGTTCCGGAATCTGGTGACGGTTCATGCGCGATTTGGCACCGGCGGCTCTGATTTCTCCGATCTGTTCACGTTTCTCGGCAAGTCATCGGAGGACGTCTTTGTGAGGTGCTTGAAAGAGCACTCGCCCCCGTCCGTCTTCATCTACGTTGCCTCCGATTCCACCACCGCGAAGCGGTCCATCCACGATTACGCCGGGGATAACTACGTCCACTCTCCCGTGAAAGTGGGCCATTCGGGCCTCCGGAGAGTGCATTGGTACCAGAGCTATTTGAAGCCGCGGATCCACGAGGCCACTCGCAACGCGCTGGCTGATTTGATTGTAGCCTCGCTGGGACAGTCTTTTATCGGAACGGGGGTCAGCTCCTTTTCTACGATGATCTCCATGATCAGTGGCGCTGAGACGTTCCTTGTAACAAAGAACAGTGATCAGTGTTCCTCGCATCCTTTGTACCTACCCTCGTATGTTGGTCTCTAGCCGTGTTTCTTCCACAGAGAACGCAAAGCGAAGGGCGGAATGGGTTTTACACCAAAGACCGTGAATAGCAGATTGTGAATGAAACTCCCATCTACACATTCAAAGCCACTCTGTCTCAGAAGAAAAGGTAGTGGACGCTGGGAGTTGACCGTTATGCATAGTTTTTTGCTATCTACCTCAGCAACCATGGAGAACCGTTCGAGCGAAGATCCCTATAACGTGATGAGAGAGTGTTTTCCGGGGTGAGGGAGTGATGTCCTAGAGCCATTGAGAGCAGCCTTGCTAGACTGGACAAGAAATATGCCTCTTTTGATGAGTATATCAAGAGCGGCGCTTCCACCTCTGATCCAAAGTTCGACAAGCTCAACAGAGGTAGGGATGTTGGAGACGCGATTTGATTTGCGCAGGACTTACAAAGGAGCTTAACTCCATCACCGCCACGGTGCGAGAGGTGGAGAACGCTGTTCTGAAGGTGGAAACGACTCCCTCCGCATACCCCAATATTAGTGCTGTGATTCGTCCTCGATTCGATGTAATCGTTAGAATGAGATCAAGAGACGTCGCGAGTTTGTGAACCGCTCTCTTGCGGTACCTACTACGTAATCCCCTGCTTACGCATAGAAGCTGAAGAGAGTCAGTGATGCTATGAAATCGCCCCGTGTGCTGAACCGCATTGCTGCCGATCAGCGTGCCGTTGCAACTAATGTATATGGGTGACGCGTAGGCCCTCGGAAAGGGAAAGGCGGTATCTTCCACGATGGCAGCTCGCGACTACGCGAACGACCAGGTGGTCAGCCGCTCTCAGGCGCAGCAGGCGGTGGGAGTCGGTATGGGAGTTGACATGTAGGAGATGATGAAGAAACAGGACATGTCGCTGGGCATCCTGGAGGAGGGCGTGGACAACCTGAACAACATGGCGAACGGCATTCACGACGAGATCCAGCAGCAGGACAAATTGCTGGACACGCTGGACACGGACGTGTCGGACGCGCAGAACCGTTTGAACCAGGCGCGTGACAAGATGCAGGCGCTGATGAAAACCAACAACAAGTGCCAATTCTGGACGATTATTATCCTCTTCATTGTAGCATTAATTATGGTCTGCTCGGTGCTGTTCTCGTGAGGCGGAGGGTTGGCTGTTTGCGTCGCCTGTTTGTTGCAGCTCACAATTGTGTTGTGCATGCTCGGACTCTTTGTGTTTACTGCGCTTCTCCTTTTTCAGACGGGAAGCGCGATGCCTCGCGCGGACTATTCAGTGCTGTCGCTTGAGAGTGCTGTGCAGGCCGTTTCCCTGAGCCATAGAGAGTCGCGAGTGTTTCATTACCTACATAGTTGAAACGGACAGGAAGGATATCGATGCCGAGCGTTATTCCTCGATTCAGCCCTCTCGCTGCACCATCAACTATTTTTACGTTATTTCGCACTTCACAACCTACAACGAGGAGTTTTTGAACAGGGACGAGCGCATCTCCTACCCCTACATCCTTCGGAGCAATTTCAAGGATAATGGCTATCTTCCGTTTGTCCTTTCCATTCTCCACAACAGCACCTACACCATGATCGTGAAGGATCAGGGAGTCGACGAGGGCCTTCCCGATGGAGACTGGCTGGACGACGCCGTTGCGCAACTGAGTAACAACAACAACGTCGTCGCCTGCAGTGTGTACAGGGAGTACGCCGCCAAGAACCGAATCGACCATCCCGAGGGCTGCCTGTTCATGCGCTCCCTGTCCCTGCGCTCCGTCATCGTGAATACCGCCTTCAAGAAGAACGACATGGACCCCTTCCTGTTCTTCTCCGAGGCCTTCCACTGCCTCTTCGATTCCGCCCTCGTCTCCCAGCCGAGTTTCGTGTTCCAGCCCCAGCACCGCAGCGCCTCCTGGCTGAAGCGTCTCTTCCAGTCGCGCGAGGTCCAGCCCGTCACATGCCGCAAGAAGCTGGGCATCACGCCGGTGAGCTGCAAGACGCGCCGCCCGAAGGTGACGGAGGTGAGCATTCTGCTGTCGCAGTACAAGCGCGAGTACATCTACGAACAGATCGAGGCCATCTATAACTCCACGGTGCCGGTGCGCGAAATCGTCGTGTACCAAAACACGATCAACAAGAACTACTGGAAGGTGTTCCGAAAATACCCCCAGATTTCGCACGTGTGGGCGACCAATTGGAACTCGCCGTTCTTCATGCGTCACCTGATTCCGCTCCTCTTCCTCTCTCCGTACTATATCGTGTTCGACGACGACATTATCCCCGGACCGGAAACTATCCAACGCCTCCTCGAAACCGTCCGCTCCTTCAACGCGCCCGCGGGCGTGGGCGGCCGCGTGATCCTCGAGTCGAACTACACCGCAGGCTCCTACCGCATGAGCTGCGTCGACTGCACCGAGCGCATGATGGCGCTGCCGGTGGACTTCGTCATCCAGGTGTACGCGCGCTCCTATGTGATGGGCAAGGTCTACTGGAAGTACCGTCCATGGACGCACCGCAACGGCGACGACATTCACGGGTCGATGACCTGGTTTTTCGAGTGCGGACGGCGCCCCATGCGCCCGTCGCTGAACGGGGGGAAGAACTACAAGAACTACGGCGTCGACAGCGTGGCGTCGTACAAGACCAAGACGCACAACATCGTGCGCCCGCAGGCGTATCGCAGCTGGATCATTTCAGGGTTTGAGAGCTACTACGACCTGATCGTGGACGTAGACTACCCGACGTGGGACAAGAAGTGGTCCGACGCCTTCCTCGCCCAGTACATCAAGTATTTCTGATGTGTTTCTTTCACAGTGCGTCTATTGCTTGTGAGGTGTTTCACACTACATCAAACAACGCTGGTCTGTCTCACATACACTGCAAATGACCAAGACGTGTTTCACAAACACATCAATGCGAAAAGGATACAATTCGATCGTACGCGTTTCTCTTCTTCCCCCGCCTCGGCACGCGCAACAGGATACTACGCCTCACCTCCTCCTCTTTCCCCCACAAAGACAGCACCGCCGCCACGCCCACACTGCCCAGCACCACCAACAGCCACTCCATCGGGTTCCACGCACTCTATGTCTCACGCCGCCCACTCGCTCCCACCTCGGGGAACTGCCGGCTGGTCGCGATGGACTCCAGCTGCAGCGGAATGGCGTCCAGCCGGCGCAGCGTGAACAGCGCCTGGTCCACCAGGTCCATCGTCGTCGCGAAGTCGTTCATCGACAAATACATGGCGATTTCCGTCATGAGGCGCTGCACCATAAACCACCCTATTTCTGACGCACACGCACTCCTCCCACTCTCCTTCCATTCGTGATAATCTCGCGGCAAGAAGAACACATCGATGCTCATTCCGTAAAACGACGTTAATTCTTCATAGTGACGCAGCAGGCGTTTCATCCAGGACGACAGTGTCGTGAGTGCCACCAGCGCGCTGTTGCGTTGGGCCAGATCTACGCCTAATGTCTCCATTGTTGCTCCACAGTGGTGATAGGGCGTGATGATCACGGAATCACTGAACACGGACAACACATCCTCCGTCATCGCCACGCGATAGTCCTCCACAACGCTCGCCTCCACGGCCGAGCCGTGCCTATGCCTCAACCCTCCTCCCAACACGCACAAATGCAACGGCATGAGTCCGAACAACACGCTCAGCACCTCCTGCAGAATCGAACGGCGGCTGTCGTAGGGCGCGAACTCCACCTTCTTCCGGTTGCACTCCTGCTTGCGGAAACCCTGCCCCTCACGCCCCCCATTTTCGATTACCTTCTTCACGCCGCGCGTTTCCACCGCCACGATCGTTTCCTCCCTGCTGAGTGCGGAGTGTTCGCCATCCAGCAACACGGCATTGGGCGACACGAGCGAGAACCTACGATGGGAACACAAACACACAGTTACAAAAACACGGGAATCACCGTGACTCTTCCGACGGTGTGTCCCTGCAGTTCTTGCTGCTCCTTCGCAATGCCGAGCTCTGCGAACAGCTGCGCTCTGTGGCGGTCCAGCAAACGGAACAGTGGCTGGCTGTTCAGGACCGTAGTCAAATCGTTCTTTTGCGCGGGCTTCTTCGCCGCCATGATCGTCAGGCACTCCGTAAGCAAAAAGGACAGCACGGGCGATTTGGACAGGGCGATGGAGTGCGTATTGACGACGAACTGCTTTTCGGTGAGGGACACGGAGGAAAGCTGCTTCGCCACGTGGCTCCAGAACGCGGTGCGGTTGGACTCCGTGGCGGCTAAGAACGCGTCGAGGGTGTTGTCCTGGTTCTCCTGCACCACCGTGATCACCTCGACGAGTATAACGCCGAAGTCCCAGGAAGAGTCGATGTCCTGCGAGGCCAGCTCGGAGCGGAGGAAGAAGGAGTGAACGGAGGGAAAGAGAAAGCCCAGCACGGATTGGTGGAGGGCGAAGGCAATCTCGGAAACGAAGGAGGGGTTCAGGATGGGCCTGCCCTCTGTCTGGATCAGCAGCCGAGGGTACTGGACCATTCGGAAGCCCACTCCGGGAATGAAACTGCCGTACTGGGAGGGCGTGGCGGAAAGGTCGAGGAGCATGTACTGGAGGTTGGTTGTGTAGCGCAGGAGGAGCGACGTGTAACAGGATGCGGAGTTCACGCTGCGATAGGCGTACTTCACGTTCGGCGCGATTTTGGGGTTGATGAGATACACAGTGAAGGACACGCTGTTGTCGTGCAGGTCGCTTTGCAGCAGCTCATCAAACACGTCGCTGGGGAGAATGGCGGGACTGGATTCTGCCTTGGAGGTGAATTGTCTAGGGAACAACCCGCTGCCAACAGTACGTGATCACGTTGCGAATCCCAATGCTGATGAGCTCATTCACGTGCGAAACGCGGTAGACGATGTTGTCAAACACCGGAAGCGATTCGGTTTTCTCCTGACTCACGAACTGAACGGGAAAGTTCATGCTACACGATGAGATAAACAGAGTGGCAAGTGCGTTCCAAGATAGGTGAGGTAGTCAGCGAGTTGCTGCTCCTGGAGTCGGATCTCCCCGTTTCCATTTCGCTGGAAACCGACCAATTTCACGTCGATGAAGTGCATCACTTTGATGTTGGAAGACATCGATTTCAGGGAACTCAACGATAGGTCCTCGTTCTCCCGCTCCCGTTTGCTCATCATTTGCTCATCCACTTTCTACACTCGTTAACGAACAGAAACAACAAAAACTCTCAGCTGGTTTTCTCTGTCTTGAAACAGTCGTCGATCCACGTCCACATCGCGCAGACACAGTGTCACACAGAAGAGAATTGCAACGAACGAACAAACAGCCATGTGGTACGAATTATGGTAAGTACAGCTCAGCCTGGTGGCACGGCTTGTAGTTTTTGTAAAGGTACATTGGATCCGTCTGTCCCAGCATCGCGATCATCGAGCTGAACGTGCTCGCCTCCGTACCGACGAATTGCGAAGCCATGGACGAGATCACGATGTCGATGAACGCACTGTACGACGCGTCATGTATCACATCTACTCCGGAGGTGTGCCGCTTCCGATGCCAATCCAGTCCGGAGTGCGCTGCCTTACGGTTTGAATCGAAGTACTTGTCCTTCAGCAACTCCTTCAGCTGCCGTTTGGCTCTGGACGAGTCGGATGCCACATACACGAAATCATCCGTGGTGTTCTTCCTCATAATGCACGAATAGAACCGAGGCACCGCCTTCTTGTCCAAAAAGGTGAAGGAATCGCCGAAGTCGGACATCTTCCCGCCGAATCGCGCATGGACGGAAACAAGGTTCTTCGCCTTCCGGAAGGGCGGCAGGAACGGCTTGTCGCGGTCCACCTCCAGAGACGCCTGCACCGGCGCCAGCACTTCATTCACCGAATTCACGAATGCCTCTCGGAAGCGGAAGTGTCTGCGGAAAAACGCAAACACGAACTCGGAGAAGAGCGCATCCGAAGGGTGCGAGCAGTCGGCGGAAGCGGAAAGGTACCCCATGGATTGAATCTTCTTGCACTTCTCCTGGTTGGAGAGCCAGTACTTGAAGATGGGGCAGTTACCCTTCATGGATAGGAGCTTCTTCCCGTAGGAAAACTGGGCGAACGACTGGCTGGAAATGCGCTGGGTCATCTGCTTGAACTTGAAGAGCAGGATGTGGCTCTGGTAGGAGCGTGAACCATACGTGCGGTAGGAATCGTACGTCCAGCATTCCCTCGAGTTGCGCGTGTCTTGAAACGACGGAGGAATAACTACGGGTGACACATTCCACAAAAACGCACATGCACCACCCACATACAGGACAGGCAAGTTGCTGGGGCGAAGGATATAGAGTATCCGATTCAAGCTATCATCGTTGTCTACAATGAAGAGGAGACAGGAATACCACAGAGAAATGGAACTCCAAGTACTTCTGCATACAACAGAGATGATATGAAGGACAACAGCTGATTCCCAATGCCACCTGCGGCCTTCATGTAGAAAACACCCGTATGAATGTCCTTCAGCTTGGCGATATCTGCCATTCCTCGGATATACAGCGTCCTGTCCTTGAACACTTCGGAGGAAGCATTCTTCCGACCCGTTGAACTGTTCTACAACTCATGGACACATAGATACACACTACCGGCTGATTTACCCGTGGAGGCGCAACATGGGTAGTGTTTTCCGAATGGTCGCCCGCTTTGGGAGCTGGAGTTATGCTTTCATGCTTCCGATACCATAGTGCAAAAGAATTGTCGCTTTTACTCTCCGGATGGACAGATTTCAAAACTGTGTTGAATCGAGAGAGGGCAACGCATCCAATCACGGCAACAACACAATAAACAAAAATAGCGATCTTCCACATGTGGAATAAGAATAACTAGCAAAACCCAGTCGTTCCGTTGTGAAACCGTTATGTTGCAGCAACGGCGCGGTGCGATTGTTTACGCTTTTTGCGCGTGGGTACGCTTCCCTCTGGGTCCGAACACAATCCTACTTCTCCATTGCGGCGTTTGGTAGAGAGGCAATGCGCTCGGAATTGCTAACACTCCTTCTTGTTTTTGTTAGTATTCTGGGACTTGTACTGAGCGTTTCCTTCCATTCACCCGTAGCATTCCATTATGAACCGGCACGATTCTAGATTGCATGTAGGTGCCTATCGTGCATGAATTATCCGCTTTTAGCCGAACTTTGCGTCCGGCGTTGTTCTGAGTCATATCAACCTGAATACTGCACCGCCAACGGTAGCTCCACCCAGTGAAGTTGAATGCGTTCTCATTGCATGCACCTTTCTGATTATCGTAGGAGGAAGAGGAGGATTCCCAAGAGAGTGTGCCAACTGATAACACGGAGGTTGTGGAGATGGATACGCAAGACGAACGTCCGACGCAGAGAGCGACTCCCATTTCTCCCTCAAGGGCCGTCATGCAGTACCCGCATTTCAACAGCTACTATTTCAAGCGCTTCGGAGTCATCAAGCAGTACGCCTTCACACCGAGTCTTCTTGCTTCGCACTGTTCTCCTGACCGAGCGGCGGACTGTCCTGACATCACCATGGTGACCCAGATGACGTGAGATTGATGCACCGCGTTTCCAGTAGTCCCAATCGCGCTCCGTTTTTGAAGCAGCTCATCCGCCGATGGCACGGGTTGCTTTTTCTCTTTCACTATAACGTATAGACGCATTTCGGCTGCATTTGCTCTGACGGGGCGGGAGATGATGCACTACCGGCGAGATCCGCACTCGTTGCTCCCCTTCTCGATTCCGTCGCGTGTGTCGATCATTCCGTACATGTTCGACAAATCAAAACCGTTCCCTGTGAATGTGCTTCGTAACGTGGCGATCCGCAATGTCACCACGAGCCACTTCTTTTACAACGATATTGACTTCCTTCCATCGGGTGCTTGCTGACGCAAGTGGTGATTGCCTAGAGAATCTGTACGAAGAGCTGATGCGCATTCCCGAGTCCTTCCTTCTCACGCCGAAGATGGCGATTATCGTTCCTGCCTTCGAGTTCATGCCCAAAATGAAGGTGTCCCCGAATTCCTTCTCCGCCTCCATGTCTGCCTATCTACCCTCCGTCCCTGCCACGAAGGAACAGCTTGCATCGTGCATGCTCACAACCACTCGGAATTGCACTGTGTTTCGGGACAAATCGCATCTCCACGTACCGTGCGATTCGCACGTATAATGTGTAGGAGTACCTCATTGACGAGTGGTTCACGTCGGGAGACTCTCTCCTCTACCGCATCCCTTGTCTGCATGGCGATCGCCAGGAGCCGTTTGGTATTCTATCACGACTCACACACAGCTATCTGCTCGTCCAGAAGACGGATTCGTTACCGCTCTATGACGAGCGGTTTGTGGGATATGGCTGGAACAAGGTGCAGTGGATCGAGCACCTTCGCTACATCGGCTACCGCTTCTATGTGTTCAACAACGGGTTTATCATTCACTGCCCTCATCCAGAGTGCAATTTCTGTCATTTCCTCACCCACAGGTCTGAGTCGCTACGGCTGTTTGCAGCGCGCATGAAGCAGATCAGAAAGGTGTGGAAGACGTTTCTCCGCGATCTGCACAGACAGCATCCGGAGAAGGGAACGCCTCTGTGCTAATTGACCCCCACTTCTTTTACTGTGCCATGAAATGTTTGCTATACATAACATGGAATCCTGCTTTCTCTCCATTGAACAATTCGGATCAAACCCCCAATCCTAATATGCAGCCGGAACATATTGGAGACAGTGAGAACATGCTGCTGCAGAGAGGAATCTTCTCAATGACAGATTTCACTGCCTTCCAAAAGAGCGAGGTAATGAAGTGTCGTTTCCAGTCACGCATTAGGAGTACACACACTTACAACAGTTCATGCAGATTTGTCTGCAGTCGGTCGTGGGAAAGCCCATATCCTCTCAAAAGGCGGATGTACCGGTAAGCGTTTCACTCTAAGTCGATTGTAGATCGTGAAGGCCATGATCGACGTCATGAGGGAGCTGAACGAGTGGATTGACGAGATTCCGCCGATCGTTCAGCAGTCCCGCTTCGGCAACAGAGCGTTCCGCATCTGGTTCGACCGACTGTGCAAAGTAGATTTGCCAAGGGCGCTGAAGGGTAGAATTCGGACAGTCTGGTGGAGCGCATTGTGGGAACAGAGAACATGGGGACCTGCAGGGAGCTGAGCGGCTATCTGGAAGACTCCTTCGGCAACTCACAGCGAGTGGATTACGGAACGGGCCACGAAACGACGTTTTTCGTGCTTCTGTGCTGCCTCTACAAGGCGCTGGTGCTGAAGAAGGAGGATCTCAGCGCCGTGATCCTTCTCGTGTTTCCCGCGTACCTGAAGGTAGTGCGCCACTTGCAGACGGTCTACTGGCTGGAGCCCGCGGGCTCTCACGGCGTGTGGTGTCTGGACGATTACCAGATGCTTCCCTTCCTTTTCGGCTCCGCACAGCTGATTGGCAATAAAGAGATCCCGCCCAGTGCGGTGAACAGCCAGGAGTGCATCGACAAGTACTCGACGGAGTACATGTACTTTGAGGCCATCAAATTCATCAACCTTGTACTTGTTTCTGTGTGACTTGATGCGTGCAGACAAAAACGGGGCCGTTCGAGGCGCACAGCCCGATTCTCTTCAACATCAGCAAGATGACGTCGTGGAAGAAGATCAGCATCTACTTGCAGAGGTACTGGGTACGCGAAGTGCTGGGCAAGTTCCCCGTCATGCAGCACCTCCGTTTTGGCAAGCTGCTTCCCATGTCGTGGGAACCCTCTCTGGGAGAGAACAGACGTCACTTGGAGTACGTGCCGGCCCCTAATACTGCAGAAGTGGCGCATTCGGGCGGAAAGAATGCCAGCGTGTCCCACATGGCGAACGGGAAGCGCGACGAGTTTATCTCCATCCACCCAGACACACAGTGGAGCGTTTGTTAGGAAACAGACGTAATGTATAAACTACGCTCGGCGGCTCATGAAATCCACGATCTTCTGCTTGATGCCCGCCTTTCCGAAAGGAATATACGCGGCAATCTCATTGCTGTACCTACAACTCACTGAACGCCAACAGCACCGACACCAGGATGTTGCACTCCGTCAAACTATCAACGTAGTTGTTGATGTCGCTAATGTGATACTGCAGCGTGGGAATGGTGGGGTTCATACGCATCAACTCTGCCTCGAAGAGAGAGACAATATCTGCGGCTCACCCGCCTCCACACTCAAAATTACGTGCAATACATTGGTTGGTGGAGGGGAAATCGTAGTAGGTACGGCTACTGGCTCCCGTTCTCTGGAGCAGGAGGATCGTGTGCTTACCGTTATTAGACTACGCGTGAAGAACATTTCACTTGCCAACCATCTGAATGGGGCGGTATTCGTGGAAATAACTAGGGAGAATGAAACGGGCGTTTCATCCATCAGCTTGTGAACAGAAGTGCAACAAACAGTCGAAAACCGACTTCCCCTTATGAGAGTAGGACTAAATGGTAATAGTACTTAAATCTGTGTATGAGAGCTCGCGATTCGCCTTCAGTTGGGGAGACACTCTCCTCCGGTTCGTCTTCTTGGACTGGATGTTGTAGAGAACCGCACCAAAGGACGCGACTGCAATGCCGAAGAGGTTTGAAAGGGTAATCGACTTTCCGAAGTACAGCACAGAGGAAATGATGATGGAAACGCGCTTTAACGTGCTTGCGATGGAGTAAGATAGCGAGGTCACCAACGACATTGTCTGTGCATTAGGCTCCTTCTCCGCGACTACGTAGTAGGAGGCGATCGAGCTCAGGTATTGGACGAGCGACGATATGATCAGGTGTTTGAAATTGATGTTCCGCCACGACCCCACCCGGTACTCATAGTACAGGACAATCGGCATTAGAAGGATCCAACTGAAGGTGCCATTGCACCAGTGAAGCTAACACTCAACGCCAATCCGAAGGCAAACAAAGTTCTTCTCCAGCCCCATGCGCATCAGCATCTTCAGATACACGCTCTGCCACACGCCCACGACGGTCGACACGAGAGCACTCATGAAGCCAACCATGTTAAACCTACGCTCAAAGCAGGTTTGCAGTGCATACTCCAGTTCAGTGAAGGAGGCGTAGGCAACTCCGAAAACAATGGGGATGAGGGAGAGGAGAGTCTTCTTATCGACTCCCTCACCCGTCCAGACGAACACGATCAACACATTGAAAAAGGGCTGCAGCGCCTTCACGGTATGGGTGAGCGACACGGGGATATATCCGTAACTAACATACGTCAGCAGCTTGGTGGAAATCATAGCAATCGCCAACGGAGAAATGTAGCGGATGATGAGCCAAAGGTTCAGATTCTTGGAATAAAACTTCAGCTCCCGCCGATGAAACATACACATATTCAGTACTACGCATCAACCAGCAAACGGAGGCCATACTATCACACAACGAACTAATGAACACATGAGCAAATGTTAGCGTCAGCGGAAACACGTGCTCTTTCCCACTAATCAGCTTCTTATTCACCACCGTCGCCAGAATGGAGGACAAGTACCACACGAGGATTGCAACCGTGATCTAGGGCATTAGTGCGAAAGATAGCGGGAGATACCTGGCAGAAGCTGAAATACCGAGAACAAACGCCCCTTTTCCCATGGGAGTACTTTGTACCATGGTAGTCCGCATCCTCCATATCCATAGTACAGTCATCGGCCTTCATTGCTGTCCGATTGTGCCGTTTTGAGCCGCAGATCGTGGAGTCGAATCTTTGGGATGTTGGGATGTGAAAAGAGACAACGATGATAAGGTAAAATGATGCATATGTAATGCCAAAGGTGAGGCAAACACTGCTGCATTCTTCGTTTTCCAAAAACACGACAATGACACACTCACATCATCTCTCTCTCCACACTGTAGATGCGGTAGTTATTGTACACCTTGCTGCTCCGGGGCTTGATCTTGGCCACTTGCTCAATGTGCTACGCTCGTAACTCACTCCCATCCCGCACCTGTCGGCACAACGGACACACCTGCTTTGAGATCTGCTGGTAGAGGACCTTCGCGCAGTTGCAGCAGCACCCACCCTACTCCTCATCGCCCCTTCGCACCCTCACGTGCCCGCAGGGAAGCAACACGCAGTTCTATGCATGACCAACCCCTCTCTGTCGTACGGCCAACTCCGCCATGCAAATCACGCACAGCTCCTCCTCCTCCTCCTCCTTCGCTTCCGTCTCCGTCACCTCCGTCGCCACGTCGAGGAACTCCGGCAAGACGGAGTACACGCCCACATCCGTTCGGACCAAGTAGGGCGGGAGCTGCTGCAGCATGTCCCGCCACTGCCGATTGCCCACCTCGCGGTCCTGGGAGTCAGAAGAGGCGAACAAGCGAACGGCGATCTGGTGGAGAACGTTTTCGGGACTGCAGGAACCCATCTCGATGCGGACAAACAGCAGCAGGAAGAAAACGAGTGCGAGGGCGAGACACAATCCTGCCGACACACGCAGCAGACTCATGGTGATGCTCTAGGAATGGAGGCGAGCAGAAGGATCGACGTACTCCGCAGCGACCACGGCGAAGAACCACTCGACCTCCGCGAAGACGGAGAGGAGGAGGAGGCACGTGATCACAAGGAAGAGACACACGCGCGCAGCAATCTCCATGGCTCTGCCGAGGCGCGAAAGGTCCACCTCGCCGAAGGTGCGCTTCCAGTGCTTCCGCCACTGCGCGTGAGAAGGGAGGCGAGAAGGGACCGGCGGGAGGTAGGCGAAGAGGATGGGCGCGGTGAGAATGAGCGTGACCATACAGGCGAGCGTGAAGAGCAGAAGCGGGGCCTGAAGGAAGAGGGCGACGGGAACGGAAAGGGCTGAGGAGAAGAGGGAGAAAAATCGGTACGAAGTGTGGAGTGGAAACACGCAATGTCGATGGAGACGAAGAGCCACGTGAGGAGGAAGAAGGCGAGCTGCTCGAGCAGGATCTGGCCCTTGAACATCGTCGCCTTCCACATCAAGAGGCGATCGTGATCATCGCCGGGTTCGTTCAGATGCCAGCGGCGAATAAAGGCGTTCAGTCCGGCGATGCGCGTGTGAAGACAGGGAGCAGCGATCGCCCAACCCAGACAGAGAGGGATCATCGCCAACACGTCGTTCACGGGCGCATAGTCGACGGCTCTACAGAAGAGGAGGAGGAAGGTGGTGAGGAGTCCGAAGAAAAAGAAGACTCTGCCGAACTGCAGTTTGATCAAGTGCTTGGGGACATTGTGGACGTTCACGACGGTTTTGATAAAGCGGATCACTGCAACACACGGAGGAATGCCAAAGACGAAGAGCAGAGGGGCGCAGATCGACCACCAGCTGGAATCGGTGAACTTGTGGTAATACTGGTAAGTGGATTCGATTTCCAGTTGCAGCGTGATGCACGCTATTCCGAGTCTATGGATGAGCGGGATTATGGTATTCGACAGAATGGGGAGAATCACGAACGCAAAATAGTGGACGAGCGATTTCAAAAAGCTGTTGTCGATTTTCAGCCAGTAGGTGAGTCGTCCCGGCCTCATCAGACTGATGTACAGCCGGACCTTTGAGTTTGCCGCCTCTGCACGTCACATGAAGAGTGAATACATGTACTGGTTTCTCCAAAGGAATCATTGGCTTGAGGATTCAATGGCTCATGAATGGCTACCACCTCCTCCGATTCTGGGACATAGGCGCTCATGGAACAAATATGTGCGTCTTCACCTCCCGCAATATCCCCTTTCAAACAAACACGAAGCACTACTTTCTCACGGCGTTCTTGTAGTTCTCGATGCTCCTCAGCGCATTTCCTCCCTCGGTCGGATAATCTAGTGCGTAACACCCTCAATGCAGCCACACTCTTCATTCTGTCAATCACCATGTTCCTCCACCCCTCCACTTCCGGGTCATCCGCTTCCAGCACCGAGTACTGCGGGTTGGAGCACAGATAATTGAACACCTCCGCAATGAACTACGCATCACCACCTTCCCCGCCTTTCACTCCCAAAAACTGCTTGTCTCCGCACGACGACATCACCGCAGCCCAAATCGACTGCGGCCCCTTCAGCAGGTACAGACAGTACTCCTTCTCCTCCTCCTCGTTCTTCTTCATCGCATGCACCGCCGAGAACAGGAACATGATGCTCTGACTGATCGACACTGTGTCTCTGACCACGTAGATCTTCAGCCCGTTCAGAATGGCCTTGCCCATCGAGGAACTCACGCACAGCGCCTGGTACAGGCTCAGCAGCATCGAGTAGCGCTTGAACGAGAACAGATTCCGCAGGAAGGACATCGACGTCACCGCGTGCACCAGATCGTTCGAGGCGAAGAACACGAGCTCCTTCTTCGACACCTTCTCTTCGGAGGAGAAGTCCAGCGTCTCCGGCGCCGAAACCGCTTCCGGAATCACAATCTCGTCAACGGCACATTTATCCGCGGTTTTCTCCACCAGCAGTTTCATCTTCTCGTCCTTCACCAGCACGCTGCCCCACGCCTCGTCGTTCTCTCCCACGAAGTGCAAGCAGGACACGAACTGATCCCAGATTCCAGTAATCAGGGCCTTTTTCGCTTCTCCGACGAGGTGTCTGGAAATAGCCTGCATGAAGGGGAGGAAGTGATCGCTGTATACCAGCCAGCCGACGACGTAGCGTTGCTTCAGCAGCAGCGCAATGAACCGCAGAATGGAATCCTGCAGGAAGGTCGTGGAGTAATTGATGAACCCGGGCAGGACGGCGCGGAAGCAGAACAGCAGGCACTCGTTCACCCTACTCCTCACGCGCCCCAACGACCCCCACCATTTCAGTTCACGCTCCTCCGGGGTCAGTCCTACGCCTGAGTCTTTTCTCCATCCCTCACTCTCCACCGCCTCGATCAGGATCTTTTGCAGCGGTCCGCACACCGCCGCCGAGTGATAGTTGGACGCAGCCAGCAAAAACCCGATCGACCGCGACGAAACGGCCGTGGACAGGATCTGCGACGCGGGGACGTTTGCCGCGTGCTCTGCAAAGGCGGCGAGAACGGGCTTGTTGGCCTCGGAGGGCAGCACGCGAATCACGTTGAAGGCGAACCAGGATACGAAGGCGTCGAAGCGCGGCGAGCCGCCCGCCGCCAGGAGCTGTGTGAGAAGAGGAGCGAAGGAGGAGGAGGTGAGCAGGGCACACACAGACTTCTTGGCGGACTCCTCCGCGGGAAGCAGATCGGCCAGCGGCTGAAGAGGCGTGTTCTGCGCCGCGGCGGACTCGTAGAAGAAGAGGTAGGGAGTTGAAGGGAAGCGCTACGCCTGACAGACCCACCGCACGCCCACGCTGCGACGCTCACAACCCTCCGTCTCGCAGTTGGCGCGCACCGCGTCGGCGTCGCGCTTCGACACCATCTCGTCGTTCATCTCGTACCACTTCTCCTTCTCGTCGCGCACCACGCTGTAGTAGTGCCCGCTGTCCGCCACCCCAATGTGGTACACGATGCCCTTCAGGCGGTACTCGCAGCAGCCCTCGCAACCCGCCTCCTGCAGCTCGCTCAGGTTCATCACCATCGGGTTACGGAACGGACGGTTGATCTTCACCTTGCGGAAGTACTGGTAGTCGAAGGAGAAGAACTTCGCTTGGATGATGAGGTATTTCGGGAAGGTCAAAATTCGGGTCGATTTCTGGATGGTCACGCGGCGGTTGCACATCTCGCAGTTGAAGTCCTCGATCGTTTCCACGGCGTTGAGACCACGCAGCGCCGCCTCCAGCGAATCTTCGTTCACCTCCACAGAGAGATTGGAGTAAGCGATGGTCTTGTCCCGAATGACGCCGCAATTGGGACAGATCAGCTGGTCGCTCATCTCGCCCTCGAACAGGTCGCGGATCAGGAACGGCTGCGTTGTGAAGATCAGGCACTTGTCGATCGTGTCCACGAATCGCGTCAGGTACTCATGCGCGTCCTCCTGGTCGTACACCGACACGGGGTTGCCCGCCGCGTCCGTGAACAGCGCGAACCAGCCGTCCAGCGAGATGGCGCTGCGGTCGTTCACCAGCAGGCGGACGTAGATCGCCTGCAGTTCCGCGAACAGGCGGTGCAGGTGCCCGCGCTCGGTGTCCGAGAAGGCGGGTCGCTCGTCGCCCTCGCGCAGCGGGCGTTCGGCTTGCTGGTCAGTCCATTGTGCCTATGCCTCAGCAGGGAGAGAAGCCACGACCAGCAGAATGCCCTGGCGGAAGAGCGGGATCATGAAGAACTGCTGCATGACGCTGAGCAGGTAACAGACGCAGCCGGGGTTGTTCAGGCCGCAGTAGGGCTGCGTCTGCTGGTTGAGGTCCTCCTTGCTGCTGAGCGGGATGTGGCGACAGCAGGCGAGGAGCTGGTTCCACACGGACTCGAGTTCGGGGGGTGCGTTGTGGGCGGGGTAGTAGTAGCAGAAGGAGTAGGCGATGGTGGCGAGGTCGTCGTGGACGGACGGGTGGAGAAGGAGGTGGGCCGCGCGCAGCGTGATCGCTAGAGTGAAGGAGGGTGGAGACGCCCACTGGTTTGAAGAGAGTGGTAGAGAGGATGAGAGACCAGGTCCTTCTGGCCCTGCAGCCCGTCCTGGAAGTAGTAGATGGCTTGCAGGAAGTCGCAAAGGGCGCTGGAGGACTCAGATGCGTTCAGCTGCTCGATGAGCTGCTGCAGGAGGAGGGTGAGAAGTGCTGGCGAGAGCGTGGTGGTCAGCAGCTCGTCCAGCACGAAGAGGGAGAGCGAGCTGCTCAGACGCTGGCAGGCACGCAGCAGGAGTGTGTCGGTGTGGCGCGGGTCTGCGAGCTACGCTGAAGGAAGAGGAGAAGCACAACGCGAATCAGTGCCAGCGCGATCGCGTGCTCCGTGTGCGTGTTTGCCTCCGCGATGGCTGCCAGCTCGGTCGCGGCGCGCTCGTACTCCGCCTACGCCTTACTCCGCCTCGCTCTGCGCACGTCGTTCAGACGCAGCAGCGTCGCTACGGCCGCGACGAAGCTCGCACTCATCTCCCACTCCTTCACGGTCAGTTGCTGCGCCGCCTCGCGCCTATGAATGAAGGCCACGCCATGCCACGACACTGCAGCGAGGCAGTCACCGACGAGAGTCGGCGTGACGGCGGGGGAGGCGAAGTCCGCGGGAATGGCGACATAGTTCACGGCGGAAGCGAAGGGAGCGTAGAGCGGTCCGATGAAGGACTGGAAGTGGGCAGCGTGCAGGCGAGAGAAGAGCGAGAGAAGGGTGTGGAGCGTGGACTCCTGCGCGTCAGAGAACTCAACAAGACCCACATTGCACGCCGCCACGCCGCTCTCGAAGGAGCTCAAACAGTCCAGGAAGCACAGGCCGCACAGCCGCAGCGCCTCGTCCTCCGTGTCCAGCAGCGTCGCCAAGCCCACCTCGTCGATCCTGCTCCTACGGCTCACCACCTCTTCTCACCCCCACGCCTTCAGCAGGCCTGCGAACGGCTCCTCCAGCAGCAGCGGCAGTTCCAGCAGCAGTCGGCGCATCACCTCGCCGAATGCCGAAAACACCGGGGATTTCTGCAGCGCCATCAGCGCGCGGACCATGCGCATTCCGAAAAAGGCGAGGAATTCGGGCGAACGCGGCTCCTTGGTCAGCCACGCGTAGTCCTTCTCGTTCACGGGCAGCTCCTCCGTCTCGATCCGCGAGGCGGCGGGCAGTACGCTGGGCGTGTCCCACGGGCGCAGAAGCGTCTTGCGGTGCCCGACGACACTGTAGAGAATCGGGAAGCGAGAGGCGGTGGTGTGGTCGGCGAACAGCCCGGAGAAGGAGAGGAAGAAGGGCAGTGAGGGTGCCAGCGCGCAGGCCACGCCGTTGATGGAGACAGTGGCGGTGGTGGGCGGCACGGCGATGGAGAAGATGGTCTTCCATTGGCTCTGTGCGTAACTCTGCCGACGGAGTCCTACCGGCGCGCACAGCACACACAGCTTGCACAGCAGGTGTTCCAGCAGGGCAAGCAGGTGCTCGGCGCGGTCCGTCGCCGCCTCGTGCGCCAGCAGGTCCAGCAGGGATTCGACGAAGGTCTGCAGCGTGGCTTCGGAGGTCTGGAGACACGCCTGCGTGCAGTACTCGCAGGCGAAGAAGCGCAGCGTCGCGTCATAGCAGCAGACCGCCACGCGCAAGAAGAAGGCGAAGTTGGCGGCTCCAAGCTGCTTCCAGACCGAATAGAGCGCGTTGAACTGCTCCTCGTCCATCTACGCCTCACTCGCTGCGACCGCGCGCACCGCCTCGAAGAAGGCGTCGGGACTTCCGCTCATCACCACCTCCCACAGGCCCTTCTGCAGGGCGCCCGCGCGCGTGTGGCACAGTACCTCTACGAAGGCTCGCGGGTCGCTGCCCTGCCGCTGAGCGGTCTGTTGCCAGTACGCTGCGAACTACGGCTAAGGAATGAGATGAGGAGAGACAGAAGCGGGGAGTGCTGAGAGCGTGGGAAGGGCACTGGCGATGGTGCTGGTGAAGAAGGCGGAATAGACGGAGTATTCCGAGTTTGCGGTGACGGCGCAGCCCAGCTGGCAGAGCATCTCCGCCGATTCCGCCGTGATGAGCGTGGAGTCCGTGGTGAGCAGCCAGGAGAGAAGAGTCATCTCGCGAAGGAGCGACTCGCCATGCTGCATCTTGTCGTGGAGGAGGAAGAGAACGGAGTGGAGGAGGTCCGTCGTGGGCGTGTACTTCTTCGCGAAGAAGGGCCGCATGAACTCGGCAACACGCTCGTAGCTACCACTGTCCGGTGCGTCTAGACGTGATGACGTCTTACGGCCAGTACGGCTGGTGCAGAGATCGAAGAACACGAAGAGCGTGTCGGCGGGGCGGGTCTTCCACTCCTTCGCCAGCGCCTCCAGGAACAGCGTGGGACTCCGCGAGTGGGGCAACTCCTCCGTTAAGAGCTGTTGGAGGGTGTGTGACAGCGGCGTGTCGGAGGGCAGGCGCGCGAAGAGCGGAGCGAGATAGGAAGCGACCCCGCGGCGGAGGTGCGCGCGGAAGAGCGGCGTGAAGCGAGCGACGAGGCTACGATGAAGAGAGGTGTGGAGGCAAACGCGTCGGTGAGCTGGTTCGTGGCGTGCAGGGCCAGCAGCAGAGAAGTCATCATCATCTCGCAGTCGTTCGAGGCAGAGTAGAGAGTGACCGTCGTCTCGTCCTCCAGGCGGGCGAAGAACCCGCGCTCCAGCAGCAGCTCCGTCAGCCGGCGCAGCAGCGAAACAACGAGGTCCTGGTCCTCCGCCGTCTTCTCTCTAGCCCTCACAGCGGCGAACGACGGATACGCGAAGGGTTCCATGGCGATTCCGCAGTGCATGAGGCACTCGCAGAAGCTCCTCACCAGCTGCATGGCCGTGTTCTGCTGCGAGGCGGCGCCCTGCATCAGCTGGACCGCGATGGCCGAAATCAGCTCGATTTCCTCCGGGTTGGAATGACTGGAGAGGAAGAGGACGATTCGCCACAGCTGCGAGGCGGAGAAGAAGCCGTCCTAACGCTCATAGAATGAGGAGACGGAGACGCGAAGGAGCGATCGAAGCTGGCGGACCAAAACCGGGCGGATTTCGTCAATGAAGGCGATGTAACGCTCCTTGTAGAGAAACGAGGAATAGTACTCCAGACAGCCCAGCAGCGAAGAGAAGTCGGCGGGACTGAGCGGATCGGTCTATTGCTGATACGAGCACGACGGAACAACAGCCAAAAGCGAACAGAGTGATGAGATGAACCCGGCTTGTTCCAGCGTGTTCACAGCGTTGAGAACGAAGGGCGAGGTGAGGTGAAGAAAGCGCACGTGTTCAAGCAAGGATATTCGTTGCGGTACAGGATTCTCCCTGCGGTGAACTTGGCGTCCGAGTCGTTCGACACGGAGTTGTTCGTGGCGCAGGGGTCGTGGTTTGGCGAGAAGAAGCGAGCGCAAGCCAGCTCCTTCGGAGCGTCGGGCAGAAAAGAGCTGTGTGTGAAGGAGGAGGAGAGAACGCACCGTGAGGACGCGACGCACACCAGCGAGGCGGAGAACTCGTGGAAGGAGGCCTTGCGCTCACAGAGGTCAAGGTAGGAGAACACGTAGTCGAAATCGTCCTGCATCTTCTCTCTGCCCTTGTACACTGCGGGAACCCACTCCTCGTGCCCGTTAGAGTTCAACTTCAGATCCACCACGTCGCCGATGCGAAGACTCTTCTTCCAGACATCATACGCCGCGTTGAGGTCGCACACCTTGATATCGTTGCTAAAGAAGGGAACGACAATACTAGAATCGCCCTCCAAGGATTTCAGTGAAAGGGACGGGCCACGACAATCGACCTCCTCAATTACGTAGGGTTTGTCTCCGTAGGTGACTTCCACTCCTTCGCGCAGGAAGAAGTCAGCCAGGGGTGTGGTGTGGGAAATCACATTGGAACTGAAGTTCAACGCATTCTTGAAGTTCAGAAGCACCTTCATGATGGAAATGACGAGGGACGCATCCCCCAACTCGTAGAGAACGTCAATCAGCAGAGTGCAGAAGAATGTGCTCAGCGCATATCCAATTCTATTCAGTGAGCAAAAAAACGCACTCCCCACTTCAGAAGCGATGTGTGATTGACTGTCAGTTTCGAATAGCGCTTCAACACTATGCATTACGCGATCCAATCCGGTCATACATAACGCAAGCTTTGATGGAAAGGCCGAAGAACGGAAGAGATCATGCGAGCTGGACCCATACACCGCGATCAGCTCTTGAATTGCATTTTCATCGATATATGCTACAATGAATGCTCCGGAAAGACTCCTACGCCAGTTCCTTAGTTCTTCCGATAACTCCTCCAGCTGGGCAATATCCCATTTCTGATGTGAATCCATTTCCAAAGGGCCTGGTTCCAACAAAACAGTGGTTCACTGGCGACGTGTGTGTGAAGAATGGGGGCATCCCATGCGCGTTCAGTGGGTCGGCTGTTTGCATGACGACTCTGGTAAGAAAGACTGTTCGTCATTGAGAGACCCCACCTAAGAATGCAATGAACGGGAAAAGTGCCTTCACGATGCAGGCTTATTTGAAGCCGCCATTGCAGTATTCGGAGCCAATCAGTAGGATACGAGGTATGGGACCGTCTGGGAGTGATAGGTAGTGATTAAATTGAGCAACAACCGCGACGAGGAGACGAATCGTCCAGATAGTTCGGTCGATGCATTCAACGACTTCGTCTTATCCGAGGGAAAGGAGTTCATCATCATCAACCTTTCGTAGAGTGCGCTCGGAGATGGTGAAGAGTAGGGAGTACTTCCCCTTTCAAGAGTTACTGAACCGCTGCATCAATCTTGAAATCCACCCCCTGTCCTTATCTTCCGTGTTCAACGTGCTGTACTGTATTCATGCGTGGCTCCAGAACGACACACATAACGGTGGGGTCCTTATTCTTCGATGAATCCTAGTGTTTTTGCACAACTCCGGCTCCTTATGCGAATGTGAGTTGATTCTGGCGTGTTACTTTCTGTGGACGACTCTTCAGAGCTCCACGCCTCTATCTGAGATTTCCTACCAGGACATCCTAATGAACATTGTGCGGATGGATAATCCGACGGCGTCCATTGACCAGGTTCCTCATTCCGTCGTGAACGTGATTCGTAACTTCTACTCTCTCCTGCTCGACGAAAGCAGCAGTTTACCCTACGGCCGTTCGCTTGTTTTCAAGAACTGCCAGATTCTCGGCCTGTTTCTCAAGAATCACGCCTCCTTCTCTGTATCCCTCTTCTCGCCTTTTCATGGTATAGAAACCTCCTATTATCATCATCGGAACTGGACATCGCGTCTTCTTTTCATCCCGATCCGACATCGATTCTGTAATTTGGAACAGGGACATCGGTGAACTGATCATCGTGTGCTCCGTTCCAATTCATGGAGACTTTTACATTTCGTGTTTTGCCGATGATTCGGAAGTGGGGAGTTCCGCTCCTCTGTTCTTTTACTCCTATAACACCCTGTTTCTCAATAGTGTAGATGTCATTTCATCAGATCACCCATAGGACATTAATGAGGTTACGGCGAGTGATCTGGACTGCAGTCCACAGATTGACGATAAGACGCTTACAGTAGCGTTTGGTTGCTGTTTGGACTGTAGATAACTCTCCTGTCTGCAGCGATGGAAGAAGAGGACAATTCTCCTCCATTCCTCAAGCCATCGGATTGCTTCCAAGCGGGACTCCGCACTCTGGTTCGCAATCATTCGCTGCAGCTTTCTCCTGCTTCGAAACAGCTATTGGCGGAAGAGGAGGAGAATCGCCAATTGCTTCTTCACTTCGGTCTGTTGTTGTTTGACGGTGACGTGGAGAAGGCGAGAGTGTTTGTGGGGGAGGAGGTGAAGGAGGAAGAAGAGGTGAAAGAAGAGAAGGAAGAAGAGGAAGTGAAAGAAGTGAAGGAAGAAGAGGTGAAGGAGGAAGAGAACAAAGAAGTGGAGGTAGACAAAGAGGAAATGAATAGGGTGAAGGAGGAGGAAAAGAAGGAGGAAAAGAAAGAAGAAGTGAAGGAGGTGAACAAGGAAGAGAACAAGGAAGAAGGCAATGCAAGAGTGAACGAAGAGCAGGAACCAGAACAAAACAAGAAGGAAACTCCCTCCCTCCCCTCCAAGGAACCCAACTCCGAACTCGAAGCAACAACAACTCCCCTCCCCACGAGCACTCCAATTCTGGGGGCACCCCACCCAGAAACCCTCCCCAAGTCCTTCGCGAAGACCACGGCGACGCCGAAGGGCCGCAAGGGCGTATTGCTTCGCTTCCATCCGAGGGTGCGGGACTTCTTCGACTGGTGGCTGGACGACAAGCTGGACAAGGCCATCGTGGAGGCGTCGATGAAGGAGGAGGGGATCGATCCAGGGGTGGGAGAGATGGAGGGAAATGAGGAGTAGGTGCTGTCTCGAAACCCGCGGGAAATTGTGGTGGAGGACGATATGAATGTGGTGTTTGCGGTGCTGGGAGAAGAGGAGGAAATGAAGGAGCAAAGCTGGCACTTTTTGCGGAGAAGAAACCACCCTCTCTTCGCGAAGTACTACAACAAGCTGGCGCTGGGGGCGAAGGAGGAGGAGGTGAAGGAGCAGATGGCGCAGGAGGGAGTGGATCCGCGCGTAGGGGAGGATGGAGCGATGAAGTGTAGATGCTGGAAGCGGATCAGAACGAGTGGATCGTTGTGTCATAGTGGCGGTGTTTGTTCAACAAGAAGGATGCAATCAGTAATCACTCGGAATGGGCAAACAGAATCACTGATTGGATGAAAAGACGTACATGACATTCAGCGCAGTCAGCGCGATTAGATCCTGCTGTGGATGCCACGCCACCTGGGTGACTTTCCTGCCAAAATCGGGGTTCTCGAAGGACAGCGGAGGTAATCGCCCGCCTGGGTGCTGGAGTGGACGCAGCTTGCTTTTCCGCGACGCCTCTAGTGCGACGTCTTCCCTTGTAACACGGTCCATGATCTTCGCCTCATCCCTCCGTCACTTCAATTACGTGGAAGACGTTCTGGTACGAACCCGTGAGAACGCTTCTGCCATCGGGACTGACCGCAACGTCGAAGCGGTCGAGGTGGAAGTCGCTGTCCAGGTGATACGGTAATTGCGGCAGAAGGCAATCGTGTACGGAGAGAACCTGCACCGGCTCCTTCTCCATGTACATATCCCACACGCGAACCGACAGGAAATCCCGTGTTAGAAAGTACCGTCCGCCAGCTAGACGTCATTCCCGCGGTTCTCGGCAACGTGTGAATCGAATCGAGGAAATGGGAGACACATAGTCTAGCAAGTCCGGATCGATGTAGGTAGCGTGGTCCTCAAAAACTGAAGGTGAAGAGGGAAGAGAGCCGATTACTGCGACATGGAGAGGACTTGGCCGAAACACGCAGGTCAGATAGCGTTGTTTGTCCGCGGCTGTTCGCGTACACAAACAGGTTGCACTGCGTTGGATGGCACCGCATCGACATGATCACCTCCGTTATGTTGTCCATGCTACTAGGCTTGATGTCCACAATGTCTGCAAATTATAACTAGGGAAAACCACTCACTAAAGCACTGGTTACTCACCTCCAGATTCCAGAGGTTAATCCGGAAATCGTCCGCGGAGAGAAAAGTCTCTCCGTCGGAAAGGGCTGACAAGGTGTTGATGTTGAAACTGTGTGCGTGGCTGTAGACCCGCTTGTTCTGGGGCACGATGCTGTATGTCGGCGGGTCAGGCGGGGCCGGGCTCCTCCCGCTGCCATTCTTCCTGTCAAGGATAGGGCAGGGCACAGGACCCACACATTTCTCACTCACCTTCCACAGCTTGATGGTTTTGTCTAGGCGTGAACGGAGGCAGCAGAAACGACCGTTCGCGGATAGGAGAAACAGACTGTCGGGATTGGAGGGAAGCCATTGAATGCAGTTGATGCGTTCCTGAATCTCGGTGCTGTTCAGGTAGTCGAATTCTCGCTCGTGACTTTGGAACTCGGAGAAGAACTTGTAGCTCTCGCTCTCGCTCTCGCTCTCCATGTCAAACACCATCTCCTGCTGGGGCGTCGTGTGGGCCTCCTCTTGTTGAAACAAGATGACGCGTCCTCCGTTATCGCCCACAGCCAGATATCTGCCGTCCTCGTTGAACTCGAGAGAGGAGAGGATGTCCACTTCGATTCATACCCCATTGCAACCACCCACCATTTGCCACGCTTTCAATGGGAATCTTCTTCCCAAAATGCTGGTGCAAATGCCAACCCGCTTTCCGCTCGTTGCCTCCCATCGTTTATGATTAGTTTTGAAAGAGGATCGATTCTCCGATGAAAGGAGCTGAGAGAGGAAACAGCGTGTGAATCTATGCTGCGTCTTTATCGCTCTCTCGTGATTCTCTACACACTAGAACGAGATAGAAAGCGAAGGATAGACAGTGCAAGATGGGAGGGAGGCAGTTGAGTGATTCTTGAAGCAACAGTGAGAAAACGAGTGTTTTGTGTATTGGATTGAAATGATGGGAGTGTAACAAAGCGGTGTGTGGAGAATGGAGTTGTCAGGGTGATGATCGAGAATCTCTTCAAACGGCAGAAATGAGTCGGTGTACATGCTCGTGGTGAAGAACTCTCGCAGCGGGATCGCGTTTTGGGGAAAACGAGACGAAAAGATGGAATATGGGCTGCAAATCCTGAATAAAGCGCGAGAATCCACTCACAGGCGATAGAAGGCTTCCCTCCTCCGACAGAATCACCTCCTCGTCGTGCCACTACCCGCTCTATCTGGAGGGATACAACTAGTGCTTTCGTTCGCCGTGCTCCGAAACGTCAAGAGTGTTTTCTTACCGCAATTTGTAATCCGACGGCCTCTTCTCCTGAACTGCGTAGATCTTTGCCGCGAAGAGAAATGAATTCGATCGCAAGCACACATTCCACTCAGAACGATGAGTCAAGTCAACAAGGGTCAACGCGAAAGGACAATGTGGTGGTGGTGGCGAGCACTGACTGGATAGATAGCAGAATTGCAAACACAGGAAGTCCTGCCCGATAGCTCGACCAATTCAGTACCACCCTCATTTCCTTGGTTATCTGCAGAACACACCCACACGAAGACCCAAGCGGTCGCGGAAACAGTCCACGCCAACGGTGGGACAAACAGCCGTCCCTCATGCCTAGCGCTTTAACACACGACGTCGGATGACTCCGAAGAAGGAGATTCCGCGTTCCACCTTTCGTGTCTGCGTGACGTGTAGCGCCCCAGGCCGAAGTGATCGAGGATGGAGACTCCATATCGTCGTCCGCACCTCTGTCTCCGCCGCAGAACAATAAGAGGATCGATAACTACTTCACACCCCGAGATCCGCGCAATGCGGTTTCCCACTCCCTGTTCGAGAGCAAGCCCCTGTCCTCCCCCAGCGACAACCGGTCCAACCCGGAAACGCTGTCCACGCCCACCCATTCCCGCGATGTGCTTCATTCGCCGCAGAAGCCGTCCGCTCCCCCCAGCGACAGCGTCATCGAGTCCACAACCTCCAGCGACAGTCGCGCGGTTCTGTCGGACGTGCGCTCGAACGACATCCACATGTTGCTGATGAGCAAGGATACGCGGATAAAGGAGCTGGAACACGTGGAGATTGTTATATGCTGCTCAGGTGTAGGAGCTGCAGGATACGCGCACCGCATTGCAATCCTTCCAATCGAAGGAGCAATCTCTGGCGACGCAGCAGGAAGACTACCAATCCCTCAAAGAAAACTACAGGAAGGACGTGGAGACGCTCAAGGGACAGCTGGCAGCCCTGCAGAGCGAGTCGCAGGAGTACAAGGAGAATTCCAGAAAAGCCCTCGAAAAGTGGGTTCGCAACTACGCGTTCGCCCTCCTCTACAAGAAGCAGGACCTGGTGGTTCGGAACGACCTGCGCGTGGGCACGGTGGTGCTGCAGCAAATGGGCCACCGTGTGGTGGAAACCTGGAGGGAGGGAAATGTTGGCGAGTTGGCGGGAACTGAGGAATAGGAGTACAAGGAGACGCGCCGCGCGCTGGCGGAGGTGCTGGAGATGAAGGAAAAGGTGGAGGGCGAGAAGAGGAGTTTCAGACGAGTTGGCGGGAAAAGTGTGTGGTGAGGCGTAGAAGGCGTCGAAACCCGATCGCGAGAAGGAGACGAGCATGGCACCGCCGACGCAGAGTCTGAGCGGCAACCCGAGCGAAACGGAGGAGGGGGAATCCCAAGATTTCGACCACCTGGCGAAATGGGAGGTGCTGAAGTGTCGTCTGAACGCGCTGAAGAAGAAGCAGGTGGGATTGTCACGGCGGGGTGAGAAACAGGGCGAATTACAGGAGAAGCTGAACCGACTGGACATCGAGAAGGAAATCCACATTCGCGAGGTGCGACGCATCCACGACGAGAGCAACAGCAAGTACTGCGAGCGGCCGTTGCTGCAGGGACGGTACCAGATCGTCGAATTGTTGGGGAAGGGGGGCTTCAGCGAAGTGTGGTACGCGATTGACCTGTGGAACCTGTGCGAGGTGGCGATCAAAGTGCACCAGCTGGCAAGCACGTGGAGCGATGAGCGGAAGAGCAGTTACATTAAACACGCCATTCGGGAGAATGACATCCAGAAGGTGGGCGTGTGTGGCGGTGGTAAGGCGTAGCGACTGTGCCACGAGAACGTGGTTCGGCAGCTGGACAGTTTCGTGATTGACTCGGACTCCTTCGCGACGGTGCTGGAGTACTGTCCGGGCATTGATTTGGAGCGGTACTTGAAGCAGAACGTGACGCTGAAGGAGGCAGAGGCGCGCGGGATCACGATCCAGGTGGGGGTGGCGACCCAGGGGTGACGAACAGGTGCTGAGCGCGTTGAAGTACATGAGCGGAAGCAAGACGAAGGTGATTCACTATGATTTGAAGCCAGGCAACATCCTGTTCGACGCCAACGGCAAGGTGAAGATCACGGACTTCGGGCTCAGCAAGGAGATGGATGCGGCGGGCGACAGCAAGATGGCGCTCACCTCGCAGGGTGCGGGCACCTACTGGTATCTGCCGCCCGAGTGCTTCCAGACGAACAACGGGAAGGCGCCGCTGATCTCGCAGAAAGTGGATGTGTGGAGTGTGGGCGTGATCCTGTACCAGATGGTGTACGGGAAGAAGCCGTTCGGCGAGGACATGTCACAGGAGACGATCCTGCGCGAGAACGTCATTCTGAACATCACGGACATCGAGTTCCCCGCGAAACCGGCCGTGTCGGCGGAGTGCAAGGACTTTATCGTGTGCTGTCTACAGAAGGACGTGGAGCGGAGATGGAGCGTCGGCGAGCTGTGCGAGCACCCCTTCATCACCTCGCAGAAGCTGTCATTGTGTGTTTGTTTCACACTTGTTCCACACAGTTGCTCAACACCCTTCTATAACTCACATCTTCAAACACCCATCTTCAACAAACAGAGGAATGATGAATGCCCAGCAACAGGGCCACCTTCGCCTCCTCCGTCATCTCCTCTGCGTTCTCGTTCTGCAGGCGCTGCTTCTTCTTCTCCTTCAGGTCCACCTGCCCGCTCCGCCGGAAGCCCCAGCCCTTCAGGATGTTCGGCGCGCTGCGGATGATCTCCGACGTGTACGCCTTGCGCACGTGACGGATCACCTCGCCCCACGTCGTCAGCTTGTCGCTGTAGATCTGGTGCTGCAGGATGATGCTGAAGTTCTTCACGTTCAGCAGCGCCATGCCCTTCGTCGACAGCACGATGTCCACCGTGCCCAGCCGCAGGTGCTCCAAAAACACCAGCTGGCGCGGCGCCGAGTCCTTCCGCGACTTCACCTTTCCGAACGCCTTCGCGATGCAGTTCTTGTCCACCAGCAAGCTACAGTGCTGACACTGGTAGCCCAGGTTCCGCACGCTGCCCACCTTCTTCTTGCAGATCGCGCACACGCCCACGCGGTCCGTGATCTCGAACGCGTGGTTGCAGCTGCGCGGCGACACCGAGTCCACGCTCTGCGCCGTGTTACGTCGCTTGCGTAGCGCTGAGACCACGTCGCCCGACTGAAGGGAGGACATGGCGCGGCGGTGCGTTCCCGCGGGAGTCTAGACGTCATGGCGGAGGAGCAAAATCACCGTCGGGAGATCGGAAGCGTCGTCGTCGCTGTCCTCGTCCGACACCTCCACGATGATGTCCTGTAGTGCGCCGGGCTGCGTGTTCGGCCGTGCGGGGCGTGTTGTGAGTGCTGTGACGGACGGCGCGTCGAAGCCGCTGTCCTCCTCGACGGCCGGCAGGAAGGACGCGTCCTCCGCCTCCTCGGCATCCGCGTCGGGGAAGAAGTAGTTGTAGATGTCACTGGCCATGGAGCCGGTAAGCTGGAAGAGAATGTAGTAGTGACAACCCGGGAACACATTGACGCCCACGTGCTCGAAGACGCTGACGGGGATGCCGTCGCACACAAAGCTGCTGCTGATGACGGTGATGATCTCGAAGATGTTGGACTGTGCGTCGTGGTCGCGGTCCACCATCACCGGGTCCACCACCTTCTCCGGCGCGGCCCATGAGGACTCGGGGTGCGACGACGGACTGATGATGCGCAGATCGTTCAGGATGATCTTACTCTCGCTCTTGCCGTCGAAGCAGAAGGTGTGCTCGCCCACGAACCCGCGCAGCGTCGCGATCGCGATCTGCTCCTGTTGCATCGACAGCAGCGTCCACTGTACCTCTTCCAGTGTGTACTTGATCTTCAGCACGGGCAGCATGTCGTGGTCGTTGCTCGCCTTCACCAATCGCTTGACCTTCGCCTCGATTCCCTTCATGATCTCCGAGGAGATGCGCCGGCCCGCCTTCCGCTTCTCGTCCTGGTCGCGCAGAATCACGGAGTTGGTGGGGTTCACGAGCAGCGTGTACCGAACGACGTTCAGGAAGCGGTAGAACTCCTCTCCGTTCATTTGAATGCTGAAAGAGCCGACGTTTACCGTGATGCGGTTCACCAAATCATCCTTGTTGAAGCTCGGGATGTCGCGTGAGGGAATGAACCCGTTCTGACTCCGCGTCTGGAGGGACAGCGAGAAGTCACGGATCACGCGCTTGAACACGCGCGACGAGGGCGGTTGCAACCCCACGTGCGGCGTGGCGGCGTTGAGAGCGTGGAGACTCTGGGAAGACAGCCAGGGAGAATTGAGGCTTTTGCGCGTGCCGAGGAACAAATCGACCTTCTGCACAGCCGCGTTGAGGAGGTAATAATCGCGGGAATGGATGCACTTCGACTGGACGGTGATCGTTCCCTTGTAGAGGTAGAGAAGAAGCGACGAGCCCGTTTCCAACGAAGCCACATGGATCTATGGCTCACAACACCAGCCCACACACACTTGAGAGTCCTTGATCATGATGTCGTATAAGAAGTCCTCCTTCTCGTCCTTCTTGCCATCGTCCTTCTTCGCGCTCACCTCGTCCTCCGTGAACACCAGCGCCTTCTCGCTCTCCTTCGCCGCCAGGTGGTTGATCTTCTTCACCAGATAGCTCAGCAGCACGGGCACCGCCTTGTCGTTCTGGTTCAACACCTCCTTCTCTCGCTTCTTCATCTCGTTGAAGAACAAATCCCGCTTCTTCCGCAGCTGCGTCGTCGACTCCGTCACGCCCTGAATCCCGCGCATCGACGTCAGGCGGTTGAACAGGCCTTTGTTGTTGTTGTCTCCGCGTAGTCGGTAAAAGGACTGGTTCGCCGTGCGCGTCAGCTCGGGCCGGCTCTTCATCAATGACAGGTTGATGCTACTGCGGAAGGAGTCGCGCGGGTTGAAGTGCGAGAAGTAGCTGGACTCCGACCGCGCCAGGAACGGGCCCGTGATGGAGGAGGTGATCGAGGCAGTCGGGTACGCGTCGTACGGCATGTCCGACGTGGCGCGCGAGAACGACGGCTGGTGGGCCAGCGCGGGTCGCAGCATGCGCTCGGCCGTGGGACGTAACGCTACCGTGACAACGGCGGGGGAGGACGCGGCGGGCGGCGCGGGCTTCTCCGGCGCGGGCGTTTTCTTGGCGGCACTTTGCTTCTGCGTCTCGCGTACGCTCTGATAGATGGTCCGGCACTCACTGAACACCTTGTCATCACTCTCACACCGAGAACTCACCATCATAAGCGCGTCGCGCACATCCAAAGAGTAGACGATCTTCGCCCCCTTGGCGAACACCGCGAACTTGCCCTCGCTCTTCTCCGTGATGCGCCCGTTCACACCGCGGATCTTCTCGCTGTACATGTCCGCGAAGTCCTCGTCGAAGCCGGAGGAGGCGGGGTTCACGCCCTTCAGGATGCTGATCTTGCTCGTGCGCGCGACGAGGAGGACGGACACCTGGTCGGGGTAGCAGAAGGGCGTGAAGTGCGGCTCGTTCGGCGGGAAGATGGTGGGCTGCGCGAGGGAGAGATGATCCACGTTCAGGCCTTCGATGGCGGCGTAAATGCGAGGGTAGACCCAGTACGCGTCGTGGTAGATTTCGTAGTCATACTTCAGGTCTGATTATCACACCACCTCCCACGCATACTCGAGTAGTCGGGCTTGTCCTGGCTGCTCATCCGCGTGTTGCCCTCCTTCTCCAAGTACGCCGGGAACAGCTTGTACATGGTGACGGACAAATCCGCCTCCTTCGCCAGCATGTTGATTCCGTTCACACTCTCGTCGTTCACGAACCTATCACTCATTCGCTCTCTTCACACCCACAACCACACACTGCTGTTCGGCATCTTCATCACCACCTCGAACACCGTCGACACACGCATCAGTCCAGCGCCTCTGTCCGTCGGCATCGACTCGTCCGTCGCGAACACGTACTCCTTGAAGTCCATCAGGAACTGCGCCAGCTCGCACCGCAGGAAGATCGACATGTTGAACGACTTGGCCGTCTGCGGCTGCAGGGTCACCGTCCACTCGATCTGGTGGCTTCGGTAAAACTCGTACTTGTCCGCGTCCGTCACCTCCTCGATCAGTTCCACGTAATGGTCGCGCGGGCGTGTATTCATCCACGCGAGGTTCACCACCCACTCGCCGTCCACCGCCTCGATGAAGGGATTGAGCACCAGTTGGTTCAGCGTGTTGAAGCGCAAAAACCCGATCGAGAAGACGTCGAAGGCGCACTCCACGCCGCCCTCGCGCTTGAAGAGCACGTCCATGTTGTTCAGGTCGATCACCATCGCCTCGTACAGGTTGTTCACGCACTTGTTGGTGATCCAGTTCACGCGGAAGGAGTCGCTCACGTGAAGGATGGTCGGCCCGTGCAGGTTAAATCGGAGTTTGTCGTAGAACGCCATCTTCGGAGACTTGCTTACGCCGTGCGGAGTCATGTCGCCCATCGAGTTGGAAAAACTGGTGCGCACGTGATCGAGCGGCGTGCCCCACATCACCTCAAAGTGCTTCGCCTGGATAGAGAGGTTCTGATACCATTTCAGACTGGTGGACGACCGCGAGATGCGCACTGGAATGGCATCGAAGGAAGACGAGCAATAGCTGCTGGCGTCGTTGTAGACGACGAAGCGTTGCACGCGGTTCAGTTCTGCAGCGACCATCGTGCCGCACACCACTACGGATTCCGCGACGAGCAGCGGCGGAAGCAGTTCGCCGAAGTCGACGGCGACGTTGCTGATGAACACGTCGTGCAGGTGGAAGCCGATGACGTCGTCGAAGCCCTTCTCCAGCGGCGTGGGCACCTCGTCCATCTTGCTCATGAACTGAAGCAGGTGGGCGCGGCTGTGGAGCTGTGGGTTGTACGACACCACGCCGTTCAGGCCCGTGAGCGACAGACACGAGTACTCGCACGACTCGGGACTGTAGTGAGGGATCACGTCGTTCAGGCGCAGATAAACAGAATCCACCAGCACCAGCGCCCACAAGCCCTTCAGATACGCGTCCTCCTCCACCGCGTGCTCGCACACCTTCTCCACGCGCGTCTGGTCGGGGTGGGGGAACGGCGCCGGCTTCTTGTCGCCCTTGCGCAGGGTTTTGAAGGCTTTCCACTGCACGGACGCCTCGTAGAACAAATCGCCCCACGCGTCCTGACGGTCTTGGAACAGGTCGATGGAGGAGATGATGAGTGTGAAGGGCGTTACGCCGGCGGGCACGTGCGAGGCGTTACACTGGTTGTTGTAGCCGTTGCAGCACGGGCTAACGCACTTCTTGCAGGTGTCGCAGAAGGAGAAGGTGCCCCAATTATTCGACTGCACGTACCGCTTGAAGGTCGGACCCACGTCGCTCTTGAGGGAATTGATGTCGTGTTCGACGGCGTCGAAACTGCGCAGTGCGCTCAGTTCCTTGTACGCGCCGGGGGAGTAGCAGGCAATGCTTTCGATGGAGCCCATGAGCGAGTTGACCTTCCACTCCGCCACCTTGGAGACCTGCACGAAGGAAAGGAAGAGGAGAGGGAAGGATGCCGAGTCGGGGTACACCGTCGAGATCTCGCTGACGGTCACCAGCAGGCCCTGTGTGGGCGAGAAGACCAGCGACGCGGAGAGGTTGGTGATCGTCGCGGAGAAGTGCAGTCGGGAGAGAGAGAAGAGGGAGGTTTTGGCGGGAGTTGTGGAGGAGTTGGAGGGAGATGTTGGAGAGTTGGCGGGAGTTGTTGAGGGGTTGGCGGGCTTGAGAGCAGTGCAGCTGGTTTTGACGAGGGTGAAGATCTCGAGGAAGGAGTGGTAGATGGTGAAGATGGTGCCGTACGCGAGATGCGTGCAGGGGTGCGTCACCACCAGCTGCACCGTGTTCAGCAGCGGGTTGTCGTTCAGCAACAGGAGACAGAGATCTTCATCGCGCTTGAAGCCGGAGTAGTGAAGGAGAGAGAAGGGAGAGAAGTATGTGGAGTGAACGGTGAAGGAGAGATTGGAGTGGATGATGGGGCGCTGGTGGCGGGGGACCACAAGGAATACGAGGGACGGGAGGGTGAGTCGGATCTGCGGGATGTAGAGAGGCAGACACTCCTTGGGCGTGTGGGGATCCTCGTCGCCGATGACGGACACGCCCGTGATGTCCAGCGAGAACGAGTACTGGATGCACGCATTGTTCGCGTACAGCGCCGAGGGCGTGAAGGCCGTGTACGTAGGCAGGTGCGCGGGCGGCGCGGGCAGTCCGGATCGCGCAGATGTGTCGAAGGAGAACTGCGGCGGGCACATGGGCAGCGAGGTGGGCTCGGAGAAGGAGGGGATGTGGTTGAAGTTGATGGACTGCTGTCGCGTGAACGCCGGCAGGTCCGCGGGCAGCTCTGCAGGGGTGTCCAAAGGAACGGCTGCTGGCTTGGCGGAAGAGGGAGAGGAGGGCGACAGCGGGCTCTGCTGGGAGTTGATCTCTCCCGTGGAAGGAATGACGCTGAGCGGCGGGTGGCACTCCACCCCCCCGCTCACATCCTCTCGCGCCTGTGGCACCTGAGGCACCATTTGTGGCATCTGTGGGATTGGGGGAATGGGCGGAATGGGCATCTGCATGGCGGGCGTGACGGGCGTGGAGGGTGCGGTGGGCGAGGCGCCCTGCACCAGCCTCTCGAGGGAGTTGATGGCCTTGGAGGCGAGCGCGAAGGTGAGGCTCTCCACGGAGTAGGAGACGGTGCGCAGACTGTCGCAGCCCGTCACCTGCAGCTCCGCGTTGCTGAGGCGCAGCGTGAAGCTCGACAGGAAGAGCGGCAGACAGCGGTACTCCACCGACACGGCGTCCAGCGAGTTCTCCAGCTCGCTCAGCGGGATCTCATCGCCGCTTGTGTCGCTCGAGTCACTGATCGCTTCCAGACTCGCCTCTGCGTCGCTGGAAGCTTCATCGACGGCGTGAGCAGCAGTGCTGGTGTCGCTGGCATCACTGACGTCGCTGAGAGTGTCTTGACTTGGCAGACTGGTCATCGACTGCGGCGTGGCGCTGGTCGCGGAGGTGAGAACCTCGGGCAGCAGCGAGCCGTCCAGAATGGACTGCAACAACTGATCCTCCTCCGTCTTCGCGTCCATCGGCGTTCCAGGAGTGTCAAAACCACCGGACACCACAGGCACCACAGGCACCACAGGCACCACAGGCACCACAGGCACCACAGGCATCACAGGCATGGCTGGCACAGACGGCTTGCTCATGCTGGAGAGACTGTCGGAGGAGCCAATTCCCTTCTTCAGCCCGCTCGCCTCCTTGCGCGCCTGGAACTCGCGCCACTCGCGGCCGTAGAGCGTCAGCACGAACATCATCATGTCGATCATGGGGTACTCCAACACCAGGTTGCTCGACCGCAGCGACACCTCCGCCGACACCTTCTCCCAGCGCGCCACTGAGCAGTTCACCTCGAAGTTGCACAGCGACACCACGCGGTCCGTGCAGGGGCAGGGCTCGACGTCCGTTGTTTTGGAGAGCAGCGTTTGAAGGGAGGTGCGTGAGAGAGGCGCGTTCTGTAGCTCGATGGAAGCGATCTTGAACTGGAGTTCGTGGAAGGACGAGACGCTCTCGGAGGAGCTGCGCAGCGACGAGGGCGCGAAGGTGAGCACGACGGACTGCACGGCCAGCTGGATCTGCGGCGAGGGCAGCGACGCCGAAGCACACACGTCCACCGTGATCGACTCGACGCGCGAGTCCACGACGAAGCTGCACTCCGTGAAGAGAGACAGGAACGAAGGCCGTGGAGCCGGTTTCGCCAGCGCGGATCGCCGCGGCGTGTGGGCGGGCTTGGGATTGTTGATACTCTTCATCATGGATTGCATGTACTCCACGGTGCGGAAGAGAGAGGGCTGCAGCGTCACCGTCGTCACCTTGTGGTTGTACAGCACCTTCACCGATTCCAGCTGCGGCTGGTTCTCGCGCAGCACGCACTCCAGCGTGGCCGTCACGCCGTTGCAGCTCACCCAGTTGGACTGCACGCGGGTCAGCTCCGCCGTGAGCGACACGCCCTTGGGCTTGGTGCAGAACACGTCGTAGTACATGGGGCTGCACTTCACAATCCACCCCATCGTGATGTGGATGTCGTTGTGCGACCGCGCGTCGCTCTTGTCCGCGTTCATCAAATCCACCTCGAATTTGGGCATCGTGACGTTCAGCGAATGCGGCAATAGCAGCATCACCTCCTTCACCTTCTCAAACGGCGGCGTGGGCGGCGCGGTGGGGTCCGCCGCCTCGCGCACCTTCTTCTCCTTCGCGGGAAGCGAGTTCACAATCGCGGTGAGCTGCCGGTGAAGGCTCTTGTCCAAGCGCACGTGGAAGCTGTCGCCCAGGTGCAGCGCCACCTCCTTGACGATCACGCGGCGGTTCAGCTCCATGTTGGCGTGCAGCCAGAAGTTGCAGACCACCACGTTCGGCTGGCTGTCGAAGGCATTCTCGCAATTCACCACGGAGACGGTCTTTAGCTTGAGGTTCAGACCGAGGGACGTCGTCGGAGTGTACTGCGCGTTGCCGTTCAGAGAGATGTCGGAGATGCACAGCTCGATGCGGTTGGGGAACTCGGGGTTGCCCACTGTGACGATCGTGTTGATGACGTGGAAGTCGAGGAGTCGCAGGATGGGGACGAGGTATCGAACCGCCTTGTACAGCGGAGATTCCGAATCCGATATGAGCTGTGACGTCAGAGGCTGTCTTTCGTACACATTCATCTTCTTCAGCAGCTTCGGAACGGGGGAAGGGGAATCCTTTGCGGAATGACGCTTTTCCTTTGCGACAGATTTATCCTCCCGAATGACAACGCCAAAGGATAGGCTGTCCACTTCCAAAACGAAGAGCGATGAAATGGATACGCTAAACAGGGCCTTCTGGAAGTTGGTGCGAACCCCGATGCGTTTCACGCGAATGCTCACTTGGAAACTCTTTATATTCATCTGGAACACCAAGTTTTTCACATAGAGTCCAAAAGGGGACAGCTTATCGCAGGACAGCGAAAAGCGCTCCTTCTTCCTGAATATGAAGTTGATTATCCACGCCGCGAAGTAGGGAAGAAGAACCGATACAAATAGAGAGAGACCGGCGAGAATCTCAAGCCACTGCCAAAAGGTAAATGGAAGCAGCGAGACTCCGTAGGCAATAGCGCAGAAGAGAATGGTCAATATCACAAAAGAGAATCTCATCTGGCTACGTTTTTCTGTCAGAAAAACGGATCGGAATGGATCGTTCTGTTCCAACCTTGCTCGCCGTTATGCTACGGGGTAGAGAAACGATTGGTGGTCTTTGTTCCTCTTGAAACACAAGATCGCGTCATTGTGCAGTTCCAGCGGAAATCGAGTTGTCATGAATTGAAAGACGTGTGGCAGTGATATGACGAAGAATCGCGTGTTTTGCTGCATTGTCGTGTTTGTCCTGCTGCTCTCCCATTTTATCGAAGCATCGTAATGGAATCGTGTAAACGTGGTAATTCTGTTGATAGCTCTGCGATGAACGCAATCCTTGACTACGTGGACTTTCGCCAGCAGCAGTTTCTGCGGATGCTGTCAAGGAGCATGAACTCCATTATTCTTGGGGTAGGCGCCTCTTCTCTCTTCAAACCCAGCGATACGCCCAACTCGTGCTCTTCCAAACCACAGACAATCTCCCTCATCTGTTCGTGTACTGCACCTCTCTCAGGCATCTTCACGGTTCGTTTCTTCCTCCCGTCTCATCTAGTCATCTCCATCACGCGGCGACGCGATGTGGCGGCGTTGTGTTCTGTCATCCAAGCCGGCGCCCTCCACATGCTCATCACGCTCGACCTGCAATGTATCCATCCACATTCCTCTCACCAGCAGACTGCCGATTCACCGACTCCAACATCCGTCTGCTGTGCAACGCGCTCTGCTCCGGCAACTGCTCCCGCCTCCAGATCCTCCGTCTGAGCAACAACGCTGTCGGCGTCGCGGGCAGCACCGCTCTGGCGACGTGTCTGGCGCGCGGCGCACTGCCCTCCATTCGCTATCTCGACATGCAGCGTGTTCTCACTTCCAGCGCCTGAGACGTAGACAACCTTCTCTTCAGCGAGGGCGTCAAGCGAATCGGCGGCAGTTTCATCCACTTCCGCTGCCGCAACGTGCAGAGTCTCGACTTCTCTCGTCCTCTTCCTCTCTCTTCCTCACTCCCAGGCTGTCATATGGCGAACCCCGGCATGGCTGCTCTGTGCGCCTCGCTCGACCAGTGTCCGCTGATCAATCTGCGTTATCTGCGCCTGTACTGGAACTCCTTCACGGCAGGTGCAATGAAACACCTCGCGATGAGCGTGTCGCTGGGCGTGCTGGACAACCTCGAGGTGCTGGACGTGTCGAGTGGCTTCCTTGTCTCCGTTTCAGTGTAGGAAACCGCATTGGCTGGAAGGGTGTAGCAGTGCTGGCAGAGAGCATTCTGCGCGGCGACCATCTGCGAGGATTGCGTGTGCTGATTCTGCACTGTTTGTTCGCACTGTTGTAGTAACTCGCAGCCTGCGCCCTCGGACCGATCGCCATGCGCTGGGTGGGCGTTCTCCTCCGACGACTGAGAGAGCTGCGCGTGCTCTCGCTGGGGAGTGCGCTTTTCTTGGGCGAGTGACACCCAGACAACCGAATCAAGGCCGACGGGGTGCGGTTTCTGTTTGAAGGCTTCCGCTTTGATTCCTTCTTCTACCCCAATCTCCGCGTCCTGGACCTGACGAGTGCATCTCCCATTCCTCTTTCACCAGCAGACAACCAGATCGGAGAGAAGGGAGTGTGGTACTTGATCTCGATGATCCGCAACAACAACTGTCCCCGGCTCGAAGAGCTCTCCCTCATCAGTATGGCACGCTCTTCTCCTCCGACACAGGCAACGACCTGCGCGACAACGGACTGCTGAAGCTCCTGTACGTCGTGAAGTTCGGCTTCCTGCCGCACCTGCGCATCCTGTACCTCTCCGACAACAAGTTGCAGGACGCCAGCGTGCTTGCCCTCATTGCGCTGCTCAGGCAGTGCAAGATCGCTCCCTCGGCGGAGCTGCACATTGGCTGTGGGTGGAAGAGGAGGGAGTGATGAGCAGGCAACGCGCTTTCCAACACGGTTGTACAGGAGCTGGTGTCTCTCCTGTACCTGCCTCACTCGGGAGGAGAGCCGGTGCTGAAGTACGTGATTCTGGAGAAGAGTAGGGAGTGGGAGAGGAGTGAAGGGTAGAAAAGAAGAGCATTCCGAAGCAGTTGCTGCGCAGGGCGCTGCTGCCTCGTTACCAAATGGAGGAAACCGTCGAAGAGTACTGTTGGGAGTGTTTGTGGAACAAACAAGGAAGCTCCTCCTGGCGGGGAGAGAAGAGAAACCGCCGATCACCACGCTCGAGGGCCGAGGCGTAAAGGGCGTTCCGATCCGCTGCGCTGGAGTGGTGACCACCCCACATATGGGAAACACCTTGCAGGGACTAAGAGTATGGATGGGAGCCACGGGCATGGATCTCTCTGGAACCGGACAGAGCGGCGAGAGAATCACCGGGGGCTGGACGAGTTGCGGCATCAGATAAATGGGGTGAAACACCGGAGTCAGCTGGGTGTAGTAATCGGGCTGAAACTGGGGAAAAGGAGATACGGTCGGGATGGCGTTCGTCAGGACGCGCGGCGCCTTCTTCGGCAGAGGAGCCGCTCTGACGTCGCTGGCGCTGCTGTACGGTCGCTTGACGCTGCGCGTGGGGGTCTTGGGCTTGATGTCCATGCCCACCACCTCGATGTCCGAGTCATCGCTCTCCTCCTCCAGCGTCTGCACTTCGGCTTGCGTCTGCACCGTGCTCTGGGTAAGGGCGTCCACGATGGTTTGAATCTGCGCTCGGAGGTCGTCCGCGCACTTCGCCTCGAACTGGAGAAAGGGGAACAGGTCGTCCTTCTTCTTGTTGCGGTCGATGCGCGCCGCGATGGTGTACTCGCCATAGTGCTGCAGCAATCGCTCGGCGAAGAGGAGCGCGTACACGCCGCAGTCGACGCTGTTGGGCTGTTGCGTCACCTAGGGGTCAGCCACACGCGTTGGCAGCACGGAAAGAGGCACGGTGGGGAGGTGATAGGACGAAATGACGAGATCGATGGAGTCGTCGAACTCGTGCATCAGCAGCGTCACGTAGTCGCGAATCACCGTCGTGATCACGTTGGCCGTGTCATGCAGCGAGTTCATCACCAGCACGCAGGGCTAGTCGTCATTCCTTCTCTTCGTCTGTACGAAGCAGTCGTTTGTTGATTGTTTTGTTCGCTTTGTTTCTGGTTGTGCATTCGTTGAAGCGTTAACAGGTGCATTCGTTGAAGTGTTAGCAGGAGCGTTGATCGAAGAGTCAACGGATGCATTCACAGCAGTATCCGTGGACCCATCTGCTGCGTTTCCCTTTGAGTTGACGTCCGTCTTGCGCACAACACGCGCATAGTTGATGCCGAACAGAACCCGCTTCTCCTTGATGTAGCGATACAAGCAGTTGGGGTAGCACAACGCCGCTAATGACCAATGCCCTCTACACGTGAATCCAAAAGATGGGGGCCACCCCGTGATCACCGGAATCAGTACGAACTCTCGCTCAAACAAGTCGATCTCCATGGACCACTTGAGAAGCCGCTTGATCGCCTTCTCCTTCTCCTCGGGGTCCCGAATCTGCTTCAGCTTGCGCATCATCGGGTAGAAGAAGGTGCTGAACACGTAGAAGCGGTTGGTGACGGACTTGTACTTGCGCAGCAGCGTCTGCTCGCGCCTCGTGAGAGGGGTCTGCTTCTTCTTCACGTTCTCCACCGCCTCGGCAAAGATCTGCTTCGCCACCAGCTCCTTCTTCACGTACTCCGTGAGGCTGTACTCCAGGTAGAAGTTCACGATGCTGTCGTTCAGACGCACTCCCTGCTTCAGCCGACTCTACGATCACATGCATTTGCGAGGCTCACTCGATCGTACTCGGTGATGTCAAGACTCCCGCCAAAGAGGGGAGATTTGTAGGAGAACAGCAACTTGTTGTTGATGGGTTCCACGTCGTCCGCTTCCTTCGTCTCTTTTGGGGCGGATGACGCTTCCTTTGCTTCTATTTCATGATCGACTTCGATGGCTGTGATAATGTCGTTTATGAGATCACCGAGAATGCATAGTTCCTCCGTAGTGATGACAGTTTTGGATGGCTTCGGAATCGGCTCCTTCTTAACGCGCTTTGATGCTTTCGAAGCACGTGACTTCTTCTTACCATCCTCTTTGACTGGATTTACAGCCGAATTCGATACTTCTGCGGGATTTGGCTTCTCTACCCCATGAGTCGGTTCCGATACATCAGTACTACTCTTTTTCATACGCAGACAGTGCTTTAGCGACTAGAATAACCGAAACGCGCACTAGAGAGCGGAAAACACTAATTCGGCGTTAGATTACATTCACTATGGTAATAATTGGGAGTGAATAGAGCGCGTATGCAACCGCAACAAAGAACGAAAGGAAAACCAACATCAGCAAGACGGCACTCTCCACACTCCGGATGGATTCGCTACCTACCTGTATCACCTGTCACACAACGGAAACAAGAACAAGGGATGGCTTGAGATGATTGTGGGAAGGAGTACGCACTCTCCACCCGACTCTCTCCATCTCCTTCCAGGAACACAATATCAATCCTCTCAGAAAAAGACCACCGCTCACTCGATGTTCGGAGGAAACAAGGATTCTGCTGTAGAAAACCTCGTTGTTCACGATCGGGCTATGAAACGGGAGGGAGACATGCTTCCGCGCGATGCAGCAAAGAAGAGCCAGTTTGCTCCCAATCCTTCCGTAACGCGTAGTGTTCCAGCTCTCTCTTCCACGGAGACGGCGCTGCCTTCTCAATCCCGCCTGCCGGAGAAGGAACAGTTCGAGAAGGGCACTCTCGTTTGCATTTTGAATTACAGCTTGATGGCATAGCCGATTGAGACTTGCAACGTCTCTTCGTCGAATTCGTTCGTTCCGGACAAGGAACATGAACTTGATGTCTTTTTGTGCTTGTGATGTGATTCCTAGCTGGGTGCGCTGCTAGAAAAGGCGAAGGAACTCACGACGGCGCCGATTGACTTGGAGGCGGAGGAAGAAGCTCCCATCGACTCCGATGACCTGTCCGTTGATCCCCTCATCCTTCCTTTAGAACCCCTGTCCACTAGCGATATTGACCTGTAAGATGGCTTGTTTGTTGCAAACACCTGCACAACAACAATACAAATAAAACGGTTTGCTACAAACACAGGAAAACTACAACCGCGCAACCTCCTCAAATGCCGAGCTTTCCGTGTCTCCACGCCGCGTTGGGGCTGAAGATGGGGATGTACTTCTCGATCTTGCCACGCTGCTTCTGCACGATGCACTCGCAGATCCAGGTCAGATTGCGGATCTCCTGCAGCTTCAGGTGGCAGTAGCAGTAGTAGCACGCCAGGTGGAACTGGCTGTCGAAGCCGCCCTCCAGCAGTCTCACCTCGTTCAGGTAGAAGGCATCATCCACCGACATCTGCTCGCCCTGGATCGCCGTCTCGAACACGCGCTTGTACACCCAGTACTTGTCCAGCGCGCGGCCCAGGCTGTCCACGTCCTCGCAGTTGTTCAGCGGCTCCACGCCCTCGGGGTACAAAAACCCGATCGAGGGCAGCAGCGAGTGGCGGATGTTGCGCAGCTTGGGCTACCCGTAAGTCAAACAATAAAAGGGAACGTCGTTGTAGACGGTGTTGAAGGAGTTGAGGATCAGATTGATCGCCATTGTGTCGGCCTTCGTCTTCAGGATCTCACCCATCATCTCCGCGGTGTAGCCGCCCTGCGCCTGCGTCCAATAGTAGAAGTCCTCCAGGTAGTACTTCTTCACGCCCTGCTCCATCAGCGCGATCGAGCTGTCCTCCAGCAGCGACTTCACCAGCTTCGCGCCGTGCAGCATGTGGTTCTCCGTCTGCTCGTCCAGGTAGCGGCAGAAGTACTTGCCCACGGGGATCTCGATCAGCACGATTTGGAAGAGCTCCTGGAAGCCCTTGGGGGTGTTCTCGAAGGAGGCGATCGCACGCATGATGTGGTCGGGGAGCATGCCCAGAGGGTTGCACTCCTCCTCCAGCTCCTTCAGCGAGATGGAAGGGTTGGAAATGGCCAGCTTCAGAATCAGGATGATGTTGTCGATCATGAACTCGTAGCTATGTGTGATTTCTCAGAATATGAGTCACGAAGTGAAATCCATCATCTGAGCGAGGGGCTGCGTGGCCTGAGCGCGCATGAACGTCCACTCGTTGGCCAGCTTTTTCAGAGCGCAGCGACGGAAGGTGCTCGGGAGCAGAGGAGGTTGCTAGCCATGAGGAGAAAGCAATAGAAAGGAGTACCTCCTCGCTGAGGAAATTGCCGTAGTCCGTCTCCTGGAGATTCAGCTTCACATCTACACGCATGAGCAAAAACCACCGCTCTTCTCACCCTCCAAATTCTCGCACTGTGTAATGTGACGGTATTCGTTCTCCGTCAGAAAACCGCTTTTGTAGCCACGAATAAGTGCCTCGGAGTAGCCGTGCTGCACATTGAACGTGTTCATGTCTCCACAGGGTTGATTCTCCATCGTTTTCTCTTATCGTCACAAACGATTCACTCTTCTACCCAATACAGGTCACACTGGTCGATTTTGAGGGTGCTATTCAAAACGTGGAAACGTGGTAATGGGGAATGAGTAAGCACCCACAGGATAACGACTGTGTTTCACGTCTTCATTCCAACAAACACGTGTAAGTTAATCCATTCCCATCACATCTCCGTTTCCCGTCGTGACATCCACATCTACGCGTAAGGAAGAAAGAAGACACGTACACGCGGAGGCAGTGTTCGGAGCACCGTTTCCGTTCGCCTCAACGTCGAAAGCGGGGAGCGATTCCGTTGCGCCATACATGAACTGGTACAGGAAAGCCATGAAGCAGAAAGCAGCGCACGCGAGCTATGGTTGACGCGAAAATGAATCAATACGATCACGGCGATGGGAATCACAATGACAGAGAAGGACCACTTCCACACTCCCGAGATTTTGTTGAGGATCGCGAGGGCGATCACAATGTCCACAACCACCGTGCACAGATTCATCTTGGCAGCGGCCGTGGCAGCCATGGCTTCTGGCGTCTACGACTCAGAGACAACGCAAAATCAAACCAGCACACGACCGACCGTGAAGATCACGAAGAGATCGCGGACGGCAAGCACGCCGAAGTAAATCCAGTAGGCGATGAATGTGGCGCCCCACGACCACGCGATCTTGCCATCGAACTTGAGGCAGCACAGGAAGACGGTGATGGGGACCATCAGCGACAGAATATCCTCAATTCCCTCTCCAATCGTCATCACGCCCTGACGAACCATGTAGATCGGCATGTAGATGTTCTTCAAGGAGTAGATGTAGTACGGCAGGAGGGCGACCGTGAACGTCGTGTTCCAGATGTGGTCAAGACGCAGCACCAGAGTCACCTGAGCAGCGATGAACAGGATGCTGTTGATGCAGCTCATGATGCTGGGGAACAGGAGAACCTGCTCCTCCGGAGACAGATCCTCGTTGCTCTTGTATCGCATGACGAGGGCAGGGATGGAGAGGACGTCAATCACCAACACGGCAGCATCGACCACGAACGCAGGAAGCATCACCACCCACCACTTCCACGCAATTATCGCATCGATACGAAGCGTCAGCGTGACTACTTGTGAAACAGTCCATCCACCCCGACTCACGAACCAGAAGAACACGACGATCACTGCCAAGATGAATCCGAAAATGAAGGAACGGTCGGACACGCGCGACGAGCGAATCACTGTCATGAAGCGCTATCGATGAGTCCTCTCAGCATCGCCAACTTCCGGCGTGAAGGAAGACGGATCGTCCGCCATCTTCACGGCCTCCTCACCCAGTCTGTCGTACAGAGCCTATCCCTCAATATGTACGCATGTTGCAAACTCTCTTTCTCGCATCCGATAAAATGTCGTACGCATCCTTCACGCGGATAAACTACACTCGCAAGTGATTAACGCAAATACCATCTTCTCCGCATCCGGGTTGCCTCTGTTCTTGTCCGGATGGTATTTCAGCGCCATCTTTCTGTATGCCTTCTAGAGATGATCCTCCCGAATTGGCAGCCACCTTGATTTCCTCCTCCGTCGCATCGGGCTCAACGCCCAAAATACCATATAAAGAGGGTTCGTTTGCCATGAATATGAAGGAAAGGAACGGACTCCAAGCTGGGTTTGATATGGACTGGTTTGAAGCCCGAAGTGAAAGGGGGTGTAGCTCAGATGGTAGAGCGCTCGCTTAGCATGCGAGAGGTAAGGGGATCGATACCCCTCTCCTCCATTTTTCCTCCTGTCAAATGACTCTCCTTGTTGATTTGATCTTGTTTTCTTGTCTCACATGTATTGTACAATGCAGGGGTGATGATTCTGTGGAGAAGAAGGCACTCTTTGTGCTTGCCCATCCAGACGACGAAACGATGTTCATGGCACGCTTTGATCTATGATTTGATTCCTAGTATCCCACTATCCGGCACTTGAAGAGGAACCATGTCTCCCTTTTCTTCTTCTACTTCACCAATGGTAGTATCATTGTGTTCGCGTGAAGCATAGGGAATTATGAGGGAAAGGGATTCATGCGTGAGGCGGAATTGCAAGCCTTCGCAAAGCGACTGTCTCTCTGTGATGGAGCAATCAAGGTGATTCGAAATGAGCACATTCGGGATGGGCCGGAGGAGAAGTGGAATCGGACCCTCACCAGTGAACTTCTCTTGAATCACATACGCCAAATCAAGCCCGATGAGGTACTCTCTCCGTTCATTCGTTTCCACTAGCTGTTCACATTTGATGCAAAGGGTGTCTCAAACCATCCCAATCACATCGACGCCTTTCGTTCTGTCAAGTACCTTGTGGACAAGCGTGTCCTTTCCATTCCCGTCTATTCCCTCCATTCTTCTTCTCTCCCTCGCAAATTTGAGGGCATTTTCAGTCTGCTTCATTCTTCCCCATCCTGTTATACGCACTGGAGCGCAATTCCTGCAATTCGCCTAATGTCGGTGTTCAAGTCCCAGTTTGTCTGGTACCGTTGTCTTTTTCTTCTCTTCTCTCGCTATTCGTACTTGAACGAATGGGAGAAGTTGTAGTTGTCTTTCTTTTCTCTGTGTGTGAGATATGAATTGTCTCGCACTGTTTGTTCCAAATCGTTTTGTGTGGAGTGATTTCCTTATCATTCTTCTCGTCACTAAACCAATAGTTTAATTCGATTCTGCAACATCAGATAGTGTGATTGCTAGCTTGTCAAATGGAATCGAAAAGAGATGAAACCATCACTCCTTGAAATGCACCCAACACCTTCCACTGTGAATAAGCGCACTCTCCATTCACTTCATCCCCATATATCCCTTCATACCGAAACACACCCAAATCGGCTCGTTTTCTGGCGTGTTTGAACCCCATCCTCCTTTCAAAACGGGTAAAAGCGGAGCGTTTGGAGTGGAGGATTGCTTGCAAATGGATGTGTCTACGACGGTGAAAGTGCTTAACCTGTCCTGCCCGTTTCTCACTGTTCATAATACTTGCGATGCATTCCCATTAGCGATTTGACTACATGGCGTTGCTGAAGACAAATTCGCAGATTCGAAAGGGTGATAATGCATCCTGTTTCTGATTTCGTAGCGCTAAGCAAACCGGAGTGTTTGATACCCATCATTCGCCTACTCTGCGATCCACCAAAGTATATTACACAGTTGTCTCTGATGTACTCTCCTGATTGTCTAGTTTCTGGGATATGGCCTTGCTTCAGTTTATGGACGATGTCCCATACCCGATCGACAGGGACTCGTACCGGTTTGCATTTTCGGAGGATGTCGTGCTGGATTTCGTTCCCCAGCAACTGGGGGATCGCCTAATGAAGGACGAGTACATCGACGGCGAGATCTCACGGGACATCTCGCGGACCTTTCCGCACCACTTCCTATTCCGCCACAAGGAGGTGGGATGTCTCGATCTTTTAGAGTCCGTCCTTCGTAAGATCAGCGATAACTACTTTGGTCTGGGCTATTGCCAGGGCATGAACTTCGTGGTCGGCTCCATTCTGATCGCCACGCTCGATCCTGAGTGCAATGGCTACTACAGCGACAATGACATGGACGACCTGTTGCAGTGCGTCCACAGGTGTGATTCCGTGTTCTGACTTGATCGTAGGATGGATGTGGATGATGTGCGCCAGCAAGTCTACGAGTTGTCATCCCGTCTTATTGACCGATTGCAGCTCGTACGGCTCTGGGGTTACGGCTTCCCTGGACTGCCCTTCTTCGTATTTGTGTTTCGCCACTATTTAGAGTTTTTTCTTCCGATTTCGGTCATTCGTAGCCACCTTGCTCCTGCTTTGCGGAAACACTTTGAAATGGTTGGCTTCGACTTGTCCATTTTCGTTACAAGATGGTTCATTCCGCTGTTTTCCAACACAATGCCATTTCCATTGTTGTTTCGTTTGTGGGATTTCCTGTTTGTTGTTGGCGTCTCCGGATTATTCCGAATCGCCATGTCCCTTTTGTTGCTGTTTAGGGAGCATATCTTGCAATGCGACCTTGTTCAGTTGAGCGACCTGATTCACGATATGGGCGCGGAGCACCTGAGAAAGGAGAGTGAGGTGCAGAAGTTCTTCTCCATTCTCCTGTCGCTTACGGAGGTCAGTCACGCGCATGGAGATGATCCGTAGATTAACTCGGAATCGCTTTCTATGCTGCAAGCCGAGTTCAACACCCGTTGCAGAGTCACGTGACAGTTATATCGCGAAGTAAGGGATAGGATGTCAACCGCGAATTCCGATCAGTTCCATCAGCTCACTTCTGACATCGACGTGTTGCTGGAGCGAATCAAGGTCATCCACGAAGACGAGGTGCTCCATCGGTACGACCTTCGCAACAATTGCATTGACAAGCTTCGCTACGAAGAGGAGCAAAACCGTCTTCTCCAGCAGCGCGCCGCCCTCGCGAAGAAGTACGGCGTGCCGATGGAGGACGCCGGACAGATGCTGTACAGCCCGTCCGTGTGCGAGAACCCGGAGAACGCAGAGTTCGTGCGAGAAATGGAAGACTTGTCGGAGACGCTGCGCGCGCTGAACAAGCAGCTGGAGGACAACCGGACGGGCTTGGAGGAGCTGGGCGCGCGGATTCAGGAGGTGCTGCAGGAGTTGGAGGACATCAATACGCGGCGACTGTCGCTGCGTATTCAGCTGTCTCAGCTTATCAAGGAGCGGTCCCTGCTGCTGAGGAGGTGTTCGTTGGAGTGGTGTGTTTGTTGTCAGTCTTGTTATGATATGCCGATAGTCGGAGAAGAGTGTGTTGCTCCAACCATTGCAAAGGAATCTGTGTTCCGTCATCTTATTGACAACAAACACGCTACACACTACTAACACCCTCAGCTTGCGACCGCTTCTCCATCTCCTACCGCACGCGCTCCTCCGTCTCCTTGTACGCCTCCTCAAAGTCGCGGCTGTACAGCGCTCGCTCCTGCTTCGTGTAGATAGCCAGAATCATGCGGAACACACCACACACCGTGAGCAAAATCGTCTCCACCTTCGTCAGCACACCTCTATCGCTCACACTCGCCATCGAAGAAGACAAAGAAGGGTTGGACGGACACACGAACTCCGCGAAGTGCGAATTGGTGTAGATGCCGACGATGCAGAGAAGGGTGGGAATGAGGAACACGCAGACAATGCGCACCCAGGCGAAGCGCACTTGGCAGGCATACAGAGGCAGGTTGAGAAGGAATAAACTGGGTATGAAACAGTGGAAACGTGGAAACAGGAAAAAGAGAGGGAAACAGAGGAGCGTGAAGGAGACGACGGGCTGGGGGCAGGGAGCGTGGCGGACGACGAAGAACTGAAGGAGGAGGAGGAGGAAGAGGAGGAGAGAATGGATCAATCGCATTGAGCGACGCTGCTTCTCTGTGAGGAAGCTGAGGCGGATGATGCAGAGGAGGGAGTACGACTCGTCGTAGCTGTGGACTGTGCAGGAGGCGATTCGCCAAACAACCAGAAGAATCACCGCAGACACTACAGGGAAAGGAAGAAGGGACGTCTACACGATGCCTGAAGAACGGAAACAATAGCCATGAACGCAAAAACAATCTCGTGCTCCTTTCTACATCTCAACTCCGCATGGAAGCGCCACATCAATAGGACGATGCACCATACTAGCGATACAACACCAACCAGCAAAATAACGAGATTGGCAAGGTAGGAGAGGATGAACGAGCTGCCAACACGCTCATCCGGTTTCCTGACGATGGAACAACTAAACACTGCAAGAAGAGAACATAGATCGAGGAAAATGTACCATCTGTGGGGAAAACGCCACTGCTATACTTACAGGTAATGACACTTCCTCCTGAAAAAGAAGCAGTACAGCGTAATGCCAAGAGAAGATGCAAACACCAAAATACAAACGATGTGGTGATGAAGGGCACCAGTGGAGGTCTGAATAGGATATGAGGACCCGTTTGAATAGGCGCTTCAGGGGTACATCTTCCTTTCTCTCAAGAAGGGATTGCTCCAGACTCGAATTGGTCGAGAGGGTCATCGCTTCTTTCACTTACGCTCTACGGATGATGCTGAAACTTGGGAAAATCCAACGGGTGTAAACAAACAGTGATGGGGCTAGCCGTAGAATAAGTCATAATTGAAGCAAAACGGAGGATTGAGAAATGGAGAATCCACAGGAGTGGTGTACGGTAAGGAGCAACGCGTGGTTCGCGAGAATCAGCAGTACAACCATTTCGAGCCGTTTTTCGTCACCCAACCAACTCGATCAGAAGTGCAACTGGATTGGAAATGAACGCTGAATCTTCCGACTGGAAGCGCTACATTCCGATGAGCGACGAGCTGTCGTCCATCTACGAAGAGTTGGACCTTTCCGCGAACACCAGAGAGTACCCGGCCGAGGATGGCATCGAGCCCGCTGTGGATGGCTGCAGCTACAACGTGTTCGATTCCCTGGATCTTTCGATCCATCCGACGCATACGGAGAAGGAGCTGCAGTAATCACTTTATTTTCCTATTTACTGTATAGAAAACTGATTGACAAATTCAACAAGGCGGGAGAGAGTGTGGATTCGATTCTCGGCTCCATCTCGTCCTCCGTTTCCACTCTGGAGAGCATCGAGAAACAGTACGATGAGGTGCGCATTGCAATCTAAGAATTCCGAATAGGTGTCTGGAATCACGAATGCGCTCCACGACGAGTGCGAAGTGTACATTGACGACGAGAAATCCCTTACGCGTGTGCTGGACGAGTTGCAGGAGCCGCTGTCCTACTTCCGCGACCTCGCTGTCATTACCAACAAGATCGGGATGAACGCGATGTACTCCAGCGACAGCTCCAACGAGAAGAACCTGGAGATGGAGTACGACTTGTATTGCAACGAGCTGACGGACATAATCAACCGCATCTTCGAGTGCATCCGTTTCTTCCGCTCTCACGTGCCACTGCACACGGAGTGTCACCTATAGCCCTCCTACAAGGATTCGGAGAGTTTCCTGGCCAAGTGGACGGCATTGCTGAATCGCGTGTACTCCATCGTTCGTAACAAGTTCACCTCCCTTCTCAAGACCTGCGAGGCCCAAATCAACGAGAAACCGGACAAGAATGTGGTAATCTCTCTATGTCCTCATCATCAGCAATTGCTCGTTTCCTCATCTCCCCTCTATTACTACATCTCTGCCCTCTCCCGTGGGAATGCGCAGCTGATCGCGCACATCCTCCAAATCCACCACGGCGTCTCCAACGAACTCACGGGCGACTCCTGTTTTGACCTTTTCGCCGCCACGCGCGAGCGTCTGATCAAACCTCTCTTCCTGGACGAAATCACCGCGTTTTTAGGCAACACGGACTTGTCGCTGGAAGACCGCGTGGGCGTTTCATGGATGCTTCAAGGGTAGATTCGGAAGTCGCTCCATCTTCTAATCGAAGTGTGTAACATGGAGGGAGATTTGTATTTGAACTTCTTCTGTTCAGTGGTTCATGATAATCAATACATCATGACCATTCGTTCCAGTCCTTCGTTCTTGAACAGCATCAACGCACTTCTGGAACACATCGCCATCGTTCTGTACGAATCGGTGCGCCCCATTATCATTGACACCATGGCCATTGACACGCTGTGCGATCTCGTGCGCATGATCAAAATGGAGATCATCGCCGGCGACGTCATCAAGAGGAGTTTCATTGTGTTCCTCTCCTCACACTCAGATTCCTTCACGGCCGTTGTGATCCCCATTATTGTGAAGATCGAGGAGGACATTCGCGAACGCGTCGTGTACATTGCTCACATCTACATCGACTCGGCCATCGCCAACTACACGCCCACGCCGCAGGACCTCGACTACCCCGCGAAGCTCTATCGTACGTGCAGTGAGGGACCCCCACTATTAGAGTACTACGCGCAGCGACGCAACAAGGACTACAAGTGCTCGTTTCCGCTGCCTATCACTCCTAGCGTCTACTCCGTGTGGTACACGCCGGTGCAGAAAGCACTGCACGTGCTCTCTCTTCTGTACACTTGCGTGGACGTTGTCTCCTCCTCTCTCTCTCATCGCTAGTACACCATCATGACCGACCTCACCGCCGAAGCCATCCAAGCCGTTCTCGCCTCCATCGCGCGCGCCGCGCACCTCCTCGCCCTCCAACAGGGGCCTGTCGACGCCCAGCTGTTCACCATCAAAACACTCCTCATCCTCCGCGAGCAGATCTCGCCCTTCGATCTCCACTCCACCGGCACGCGCCTGCCCTTCTCCGACACCTCGCTTCGTGACAGCACGCTCTATCGTCTCTTCCGACGCGCCGTTCCTACCATCGCCTTCATCACACAAGACAGTATCAAACTCATCGAGGACGCGCTCAAAGCCAGCACCAACGCCTTCATCGAGGCCGTCTGTCGCAGCGTGTGCGATTCCGCCGTGCGGTTCGTGCAACAGTACGAACAGTTCATGGCGCAGGCGTCCTCGGGCGAGGAGAAGTTCCCTCTGACCGAGGAGCAGGTCGTTTCGCTGGTGTCCTCGTTCAAGGAGGGAATTGGCGGGCTCGACGACTTGGCGGGAAAAGTGGCGCTGTACATCGACAGTCCCGCCACGCAGGGCATTCTGTTCGCGCCGGTGCGGGTGAGAAAATAGGGGCGGTTTTAGGCGTAGCGTGTGTTGTTGAGTAATGTGGCCCATATGAAGGAAATTCTGATCCACCTGAAGCCGAACAATTTTCCGCGGTACTTGGACCAGCTGTCGGAGCTGGAGACGGCGATTAATGCGATTGATGCGACGAAGTACAATCATGCCAGTAGTGTGAAGGTGACGGTTGCAGAGAAGGAGCCTGATGTGATGAAGGAGGAGGTGGCCATCACGAAGGAGGATATTGAGAAGAGTGATGCGAATAGGAGGGTGAATGATGATGGTGAACAGGAGAGTGGTGTCGAGGAGGAGAGTGATGGTGATGGTGAACAGGAGAGTGATGGTGAGGAGAATGATGATGGGGAAAAGGAAAGTGAAGAAACGAAAACGGACAGTGAAGACACAGATGAAAAGAAAGAGACTACGCAAAACGCAAACAACCCACAAGAGAGTGATCATCCGGTAGTGGAGTAACTTGTGTACAGTGACACTGTTTCTTTCAATCCAAGTGCTCTTTTGCACAAATACCACCTCCAAATCACTGTTTCGCTCCAAATCCCATATGGATGGGGTCAAATCGAACCCCTCTATGGTATCTCTGTACACGAACTTCCGTTTTGGAACCAGGGGTCGATTCGATTCCAATTCCTTTCACCCCAAATAGAATAACAATGGT
>ERZ827156.309-NODE-309-length-72948-cov-25.086332_pt1 | contig 72948 bp, 66 predicted proteins | sample MGYA00519919_ERZ827156 | MGnify/ENA primary metagenome ERZ827156 (study PRJEB31778, sample SAMEA3449269) | human gut metagenome | biome: human gut; feature: human-associated habitat; material: faeces | place: United Kingdom | collected 2010/2012 ... | reverse complement strand
TAACTTCTCGTTATTAAAACGCCCCTTACGGTAGTTTTTAATTCTACCGTAGGGGCGTTTTTGTTGTCTTTTTTAGGACTTGTTTTTAGGCAAACCTCTTTGTTAATAATGTTCAATTTTGTACTTTTATTCTAATTAGTTTTATGATATAGTGGTATTATAGGGGGTTATAATATGAAAAAAGCAAAGAAAATAGTTAAATCCTTATTTATAATAATAATTTCTGCGTTGCTACTCGGCTTTGTTATACATACCGTTTATGTTCAATGCCACAGGGCGGAGGTTGTTGAATATTTGGTTGATAAATATGATTTTGACAAAAAGGAGATAGTTTTGCTCGATTACGAGGGCGAAAAATTTCATGACGATACGGATTTAGGTATTCCTTTTGATTGGTATACTACACCTCCGACTTGGAAATTGAGATATAATAAAAGAACTTTTGGCGTTACAAAAACAGAATATGGATTTAGTGATGATTATCAATTAGAAGACATTTTTGAATGGTCAGTTGACTATTTGAAAACAGTTGACCCTAATGTTATCGGTATCGAAATTGATTGTGGAAAATTGCATAATATTGTAACAATAGAGAACATAAAGGAATTCTTAATAAATGACAACGATTCATTTGTGATTTATTATAAAGTTGACGACTTAAGTCCATATCACAGAATCTCAAAAAACGGAGAATCTGTACTTTCCTCGGAAGAATATAAAATATTAAGAGAAAAAATTCTTAGCAAATATTCGTCTATATGTGAAAACATTGAAAATAAGCATGTTATATTAGTAAATACTGAAGTTGAATTCACAAGGCAAAAATATGACAATTTTGCAAGTTATTATTACGATTCTAAAGTTGATAGAGCAATATTAAAAGAAAAGGGTAAGGCAATAGGATAAGTAGAAAATATAGTTTCTGTTTTTTAGCAATAAAAATTGTTGATTCCCCAGAATAGTTTTATCAGATTCAAAGGGATGCTATGTGAAATATATTTTTCAAAAAAGAAGTTATATAGGAAAGTGATCGTTTTATGATAAAAAGAAATTTATACTTGAAAATTTTTTCAATCTTTATGACATTAATTATTTTTAGCAGTAATTCTACAATAGTTGCAAATGCGAGCAATGATGATTTTTATGCTCAATACAGTGGTTCAACAACGGCGAGTTGGGGATATAACCCTAATTGTACTTTTACAATAAACAAAATAGTCGGAAATAAATTCAGAGGCAGTTTTTCTGCCCAAAATATAGGTAAGTATAGCTTTTCTGAAAATGTAAGTGGGTTTGTTACAAGAGGCAATGACTGTTTTACCTGCTATTTTAGAGTGTATTTTTATAACAATTTGTATTACTCCAACATAATAGCAACAGTGTACCCTTATGAAGGTAAATGTGAGTGCTTTTGTGAAGGAACTTGGCATCTTGTGGATTTTGAAATGACCGGAACTAAATTTAGTGTTGATATTGATTCAAGCAAAATTATCGATTCGTCAAACTATAATGAGAATGACATGATTTTATGTATGAGTTTATCAAATTATATTTATGGATATAAAGAGATTAAAACTAAGAAAGATGGTTCTCAAGAGGAGAAAGATGTTGTTGTATCTTATGATAAATCATTCAAAAATATAATTTCGACTAAAGACCCATCGCTTATTGATACAAATAATTTTTTAGAAAATAAAATTAAAGTTTATAATTTTAAGCATTTAGGAGTCAATGACCATAATGCTGACAATGTTGCTTTTGCAATAATGCTGCGTGAAAATGGTGACAATTCGGCTGATGTGTTTGTTGTAATTAGAGGCACATATAACAATGAATGGCAAGGAAATACAGAAATAACCGGTACAGAATATAATGAGGCTTGTAAGGAACATGAAAATTTTCAAAAAGCCAGCGACAGCATAAAATCGACAATCAAAAAATATGTTAAACAATATTGCTTGGATTACGATAATGTGAACTTAATAATAACGGGTCATAGCAGAGGTGCTGCTGTTGCAAATCTTTATGCAAAAGAGGCTACCGATTCAATTAATGGAGTTTATAATGATTCTATACCTTCATTTTCTTCAGTAACAGCATATACATTCGCAACACCAAATGTTGCAATATATGACGATTCTATGGAAAATTATAATAATATTTATAATTTTTGTTTTGAAGAAGATATTGTTCCAACCGTACCATTAACAAAGCCTGTAACCGGATGGGGATATTGGAAGTATGGAAAAACTTTTTTGGCAAGTCTAAAAGATATTAAAGCGGAATCAAATATATTAATTGATGACTTTTACATAGTAGATAATGTCCCAAAAATACATGATTGTTTGTGGAAATGGCCGTCTGTCGATGACTATTATAACAAAAAATTATATGCCGAAAATTCTACAAAAGATTATACTACATTGTATGATTTTGCACATAACGCAACAGGCTTGTGTGGCTCCTTTGATAAAAAAATATCCGGAGCATTCAATTTAATAAAAAACTATAAAAATTATGGAGACGTTTTACCAATTGTGGGAACTGCATTACCAATTGCCACATCTATAGGAAATGCCCATCATTATAATACATATTTAAAAGTCATTTCAAAGACGGGAGATGATAAATTCAAATTGACTACATTTGATGAAGTCACATCAAGTGTTTATAATAATACAAATCAGAAAATTAACATTGAACAAATCCAAAATATAAATGTAAATAATGAACATGTCACAAAATTGATTTCATTTGCAAATCAAGATGACAATTTATCTATCCTTAATTGGGATTTAGATGACCCGTCAACTTGGACAGGTATCACATGGAATGAAAACGGTAATGTTGAAAGTATAGATTTGTCATTTAAGAACTTGTCTGGTTCTTTGGATTTATCAAATTTTTCATCTCTTAAATCTTTGAATTTAAGCGGCAATAATTTAAACTCGGTAAATCTTGACAACTGCTCATCACTTGAGGAACTTGATTGTTCATTTAACAAATTAGGCGATTTGGATTTGAGTGATTGCACAAACTTAAAATCTGTTATTTGCTGCTATAATTATCTTGACACGCATGAGGGCAGCACTTTGTATAACAAACTTGATGACTTAATGTTTAGCGACTGTTATGTAAACTATTATCCACAATCCGTACCTAACACTGCAATATTTGATACTAACGAATTAAACATACTAAAAACTTTTGCAAACACAAATAAAAATAATACCGCCTTAGATTGGCTTGATGACAGCGGAAATATTGATACCGAGAAGTTGCAAAACAATGTTCTGTTTGAATATGATGGAAGCAAGTATCGTGTGGTTGCGATTGATATATCCGATTTGGATATATCGGGAGCACTGGATTTAACTTCTTTGTCGCTGTTGCAGGAGCTTTATTGTGAAAATACAAAAATCACAACGCTTAATATAAAGGGTTGCACTAAGCTTGAAAATTTAAAATGCGACGGTTGCGAATTAACTTCTGTCACTTTGCCAAGCAATGCAACCGATAAAACAAGTCCCCTTTATGATGTGTCTTGCGAATATAATTACCTTGATACCAGTATTTTTACGCAAGATGTTATTAAATATATTGAATTTAAAGCAGGCGGTAAAATTCAATATGAAAATCAAAAGGGCGATTCCAGCGCTTTGCAAGCAGCATTATATTTTGCGAATAAGTTAGACAAAAAAGACTACTCAACAGAAACATTTGAACCGTTTAAAGAATTGATAGATGAATGTAACGCTTACAATTATGATAATCTTTATCTGACACAAGATGATATTGATGAGATAACAACAAATATTCTTGTTGCAATGTATAATCTCAAAGCTTATTTTAATGTTAATATTTCATCACAAAATGGTTCGTTTATCGTTAATGATGGAAATGCTGGAAACAGCTATAAAAAATCGTTGCTTTACGGTACAACCGTAACAGTGAATGCCGTTCCAAACAAAGGACACAATTTTGTGGGTTGGTATGATACAGTAAATAATATTTATATGTCTAAAAACCCGGAATACACATTTAAGGTAAGCACGAATACAGATTTAAAAGCCGTATTTATTGCCGAGGGTTCAGCAACATTAACATTTGTAAATTACAGTAATTGGGTAGCCGGAACATTTACAAAATCGACTGCCGAATGGGCAAAAGTCACTTCAATAAATGATTTGCTCCCCGAAGTTCCGTTTAGATTCGGGTACAGTAACGGCAGATGGGTTTACGATGAACAAGATGTGCTTACAAGGCCTCAAAACGGTGAAGATGTAACAATTACTGCCGAGTATGATGAAGATGATACATCTTTCCCCGAGCCAAGACAAGCAACTGACAAGCCCGTACTTGATTTGTATTATAAATACAACGAAGAAAATACTTTAGGTACATTTATGATGGCAGCCGGTTTCCCTGAAAACATAAAAATCGAATCTGTCGGAATTGCATTTTACTATAAAAAAGCCGATTTGTTTGACCCAAGGGATAATTTCACTTTATTACTCAATAACAAAATGATGATTGGCAGATTTAATACAGAACAATTAGAGAATATTTATATTATCAATATGCATAATATGACCTCAACTTATAATTGGGCTGCAAGAGGATTTGTGACCTACTATGATTCAAACGGAAATTTGGTAACCGAGTATTCAAACCAAATCAATATCATTGACAGGCAAAATACTGATGAAATAAAGTAGTATTTCATATATAATCAAATTAGAGAATTAAATCTTTCTGTTATTTTTTCATAATCACTTATGTGTTTGTAACTTCTCGTTATTAAAACGCCCCTTACGGTAGTTTTTAATTCTACCGTAGGGGGCGTTTTTTTGTTGTCCTTTTTTCGGACTTGTTTATATTTGCATTGTGAATTTTGCGTGTTTCGGTTATTTTTTAATTCGTTGCTTAACTGTTTTAAATTCGCCTTTTATCACCGCTTGCGCTGTGCTTGCAATGCCCTTGTCAAGGTCGGCAAAAATTTCTTTAAGTGTGTTTTGCGTCGCTTTGTCGATTTTGTCGTGTGCGCTCACAAGCCCTTTGACAGCGGCAATCGCATTGTCTTTTACATCAAGCAAGCCCACCTGACCTGTGCCGTCAAGGTCGGCGGTCAGCGCACGGTCGAGCGCCGCTTTTTGGCTTTCGTCAAGTCCGTCAACAATGTGATACATTATCAAATCGTTAAACTTTCCCATATCCGTCAAACCGCTTTCACGCTTGATTTTATCACCGCTTATCTGCCAAGTTGACAAATCGTGCTCAAGCGGACCTGTTATTCTTTTGCTTTTGATTACCTCATAATCGTCATCGTGGCAAAGCAACATACCGATAAAGGATGACTGCGGTACAAAATGTTTGTATTTCGGCAACATTTCCTTGTAGTTTTCCGTTTCGATAAACGAATAATCGCTAAATCCGGGACCGTCATTGTTATATAAGCATTTTATTCTGTCGCGAACTTCTTTTTTGCAAAAAAGTGCGCCGTATTGCGCAACATATCCGCCCTTTGAGTGACCGCAAACAATTATGTCACCGTCAAATTTTTGAGCCGCCTGCTCAAGATAATCCGTTGCAAGCTTTTGAGAGGGGATGTTGTCCTGAGTGAGAATGTCAAAATCTTCTTTCCAGCCGCGCAGGGAATCGTCAGTTCCTCTGAAAACCACAACAACAGTGCCGTCCGGCAGTAAAAATGTGCAAGCGTTGAACTGCACATCGGGCTTTTTCTCAAACACATTTGTGCACGCAACAAGTTTCATTTCCTTGTATCTTTTGTAGTTTGTCATCAGCATCATTTGCTCGCTTATGTTTTTGAGCAAAATTAAACCTACGGGCTTATGCTTGTTTCCGCGCAGGGCAAAAAGCCTGTCGCTTGCGTATGTGAATGGCGTCGGCATATCGTCAAAACTGTCAGACACAATTTTTTCATACGGCATATAAAAAACATTGCAAAGTACAATATTGTCAACCTCGTTAAACGGCTTGTCGCAAAACGAAATGTTGCCGTATTCTTTTATGTATGTATTTAAATTAGGCATAGTGGTTCCTCTATTCTGTCAATTTGTTAATTTATTATAGATTATTTTTGCATATTTTGTCAATAACGCACAATACTTTTGCGATTCAATGTATAAAATTTGCTTTGTTTCATTGACTTTATCATCGGTATATGTTATCTTTAAATGTGGACTTTACTTTAACGCTTTGCAGTGTTGTAATGCGTTGAAAAAATAGAAAGAGGAGGCATTTTGATGCCGGTTACAGAATTACTTGAAAGAAATGCAAAATTGTATCCCGATGAGGTGGCGCTCGTCGAGCTTAATCCCGAGGAAAAAGATAAACGCCGAATGACTTGGAAAGAATATGACTTGATTGAATCAAGCCGCTATGAGCCTTACAGACGCGAGATTACTTGGAGCGTGTTTGACGAAAAGGCAAACCGCTTTGCAAATATGCTTATCGGCAGAGGTATCAAAAAGGGAGACAAGGTTGCTATTTTGATGTATAACTGCCTTGAATGGCTTCCGATTTATTTCGGCATTTTGAAAACCGGCGCAATAGCCGTTCCGTTTAATTTCAGATATGACGCAGAGGAAATTCTCTATTGTGCAGAGCTTGCCGAAACCGATATGATTGTTTTTGGCAGGGAGTTTATCGGCAGAATAGAGGCAAACGCATACAAACTCAGTCAGGGCAGACTCCTTATTTATGTTGGCGACAACTGCCCCGATTTCGCGGAAAGCTATCGCGAGCTTGTCGCCGATTGCTCAAGCCATGCACCCGATGTCAAAATCACCGATGACGATTACGGTGCAATCTATTTTTCGTCGGGCACAACCGGCTTTCCAAAAGCTATTTTACATAAGCACCAAAGTTTGTCGCAGGCTGCCGAGATGGAGATGGTTCATCACAGCATCACACGCGATGATACATTCCTATGCATTCCGCCGCTTTATCACACAGGTGCAAAATTCCATTGGATGGGCAGTCTGTGCGCAGGCAGTAAGGCTGTGCTTTTGAAGGGCACAAAGCCGAAAACAATACTCGAAGCAATTTCAAGCGAACATTGCACAATTGTTTGGCTTCTTGTTCCATGGGCACAGGATATTCTTGATGCCATCGACAGCGGCGAGGTTAATCTTGATGATTACGAGCTTTCGCAGTGGCGATTGATGCATATCGGCGCTCAGCCTGTTCCACCGTCGCTTATCAAGCGTTGGCTTGAGGTATTCCCGAATCACGATTACGATACAAACTACGGCCTTTCAGAGTCAACAGGTCCCGGCTGTGTTCATCTCGGCGTCGGCAATGTTCACAAGGTCGGCGCAATCGGAATCCCCGGCTATCGCTGGCAGTGCAAGATTGTTGATGAAAACGGCAACGAAGTTGAGCAGGGCAATGTCGGTGAGCTTTGCGTAAAGGGTCCCGGCGTTATGACATGCTATTATAACAACCCCGAGGCAACAGCTGAGGTTTTGCATGACGGTTGGCTTTACACAGGCGATATGGCAATGCAGGATAAGGACGGATTTTATTTTCTTGTTGACCGCAAAAAGGATGTTATCGTTTGCGGCGGCGAAAATATCTATCCCGTTCAGATTGAAGATTTTATGCGCAGATACGATAAAATCAAGGATGTTGCCGTTATCGGTCTGCCCGATAAAAGACTCGGCGAAATTACCGCCGCAGTTGTTGAAATTAAGGACAACATGACCTGCACCGAGGAGGAACTCAACGAATTTTGCTTCGGACTTCCGCGCTACAAGCGCCCTCGCAAAATTATATTCGATGAAATTCCGCGTAATGCAACAGGAAAAATCGAAAAACCCGTGCTTCGCAAACGCTATGGCGCAGACAAGCTCGTTGCGCAGGAAAACAACTCTTAAATTAATTGTTGCACAATATTTATGGAAAAGTTTTTTGATTATATCGACTCCTCCTTGCCCGATAATCCGCAGGATAAGAATATGTATAAATACAAGCGCGCTCTTCTTGATGAAATGGAGAGCCGCGCTTTTGAACTTGAAAAACGCGGTTTGACCGATGAAAATGTCGTTGCCGACCTTGTAATCGGTGAGCATCCGGATTTGAAAGAGGACTATAACCGTTATCTTTTGGATTTAAACGCAAAGGACAAATGCCGCCGTTTTATAATATCAAACATTGTCGGCTCAATTGGTTATATTCTTGCAATCGTTGTTTTGTATTTGCTTTTCAGCAAAAGCACGCATTTGTGGAGTATGACTTGGGCGTTTCTCGTTGACGGCATTTTGCTTTGGCTCGTTTATTTGCTTTCAATCGGCGTCCGTTCTTTTTCAAAAAAGAAAAGGGCGTTTCACATCATTGCGCGAATTTGTTTGTTTGCGGCTGTTATGCTTTTGTCGGTTGCGCTTTTACTCTTATTTATTGCAGTCATCAAGCCTCCGCATTCGTGGCTTGCCGTAATCGGCGGAGTTGCCGCGGCATTTGTTGCCGACGGATTGTATGCCGTTTTCACAAAGCAAAGCCTTGCTGTGATTAATTGGCTTATTTATTTGCCGATTATTGCGGCTATGGTGTATATAATTCTTTGCACCTGCTCCGTTTTTTCATGGACTGCGGGCTGGGTTATTATTCCGGCGGCACTCGTTGCCGATATGATAATTGCCGCCGAGGCGGTGCGCAGAAACGCCAAAATCAAAGAGGAGGTAATTGACTCATGGAACGAAAGCTGAATGCCGAACTGTGGGACAAAATGCATTACCTTTTCAGGGATTATAACGACCGTATGGTCCACGCCGAACTGCGCTATGATTTTGAAATTGATGTTGATATTCTCAAAACCGTTGTGCTTTGCTTTTTTGAAAAATCGCCCGTGTTCCATTCGGCGTTTAAGGATAATCACATCAGCCCCTGTTGGATTGTAAAAGATTATAATATCGACGAGGTTGTTTTCTCCTACCGTGTGGAGGAAAATGAGCTTGACGAAAAAATCAATTCGTTTCTCACACGCTCAATCGCTACGGATTCAAATGTTCAAATGCAAATTGCCGTTTTTTATCACGGCAAAAAATCCGTTTTGTGCATTATAGAAAATCATATGTGTATGGACGGCGGCGACTTTAAGTATTTTCTAAAGGCACTTTGCAAAAATTATAACGCCTATGCCGAAAATAAAATCAGCCCGATTGATTTTAAAACAGGCTCAAGGTCATACACCCGCGTTTATGAGGATTTCACCGCGGCAGAGAAAAAACTTGCAAAAAATCTTTATAAAAACATCAATATGCCCGATGAACACGGCTTTCCGTTCACTCCCGACAATATTAGGGACAAATCGTTTATCGCTCGCCGCAAATTGCCGCAGGATATGCTCGACAAAATCCGCGCGGCAGGCAAAAAATACGGTGCAACTGTCAACGATATGCTCCTTGCTTCGTATTTTTTCAGCCTTTACGAGCTTGCACGATATGACGAAAATGACGGCTGCTCGATTTCGTGTGCAATTGATTTGCGCCGCCATATAAAGGACACAAGCCACAGTGGCGTAACAAACCATACGGCGTGGATGCAGTGCCGAGTTCCGAAACGCGGCGACGATATTTTTGAAACGCTCGCCTATGTCATCCAATCGTCAAATCAGTTTAAAAATGACAGATTTATGGGGCTTCACGGCTTGCCGTTGCTTTCACTCGGCTACAAAATTATGCCTTATGCCGCATCGGAGGAAATAATCAAAATAGGTTACGCAAATCCTCTTTTGGCCATGAGCAACATCGGCGTTATGGAGGTTGAAAAGTTGGCGCTTTGCGGACGCGAGCCTTACGATGTCTTTTCAACGGGAGCGGTTAAATATAAGCCTTTTGCGCTTCTCACCGTGACCACGGCGCGAAAAATCATCACTCTTTCAATGTGTGTTCGCGGCAATAAGCAGGATGAAAAAATCGTTAATTTTTTCTTTTCTCTAATGGAAAAAAATTTAAAAACGCTTTGCGGCGAATAAATAACAACAAATAATAACAAACATAAACAACAACACCCGATGCAGACTAAATCCGCATCGGGTGCTTTTGCTTTAAACGATATTTTATTTAAAATCGTATTTTTTCATTGTTTCGTTGTTTCTGTATTCGTGCTTTTCGTAGTAGCCGATTAAATTGCCGTCATCATCGCGCAGGGCAACCATATATACGTCCTTGTTTTCTTTCGGATTAAACGAGGTGTAAATAATGTTGTTGTCTTTGCTTTTTCCGAACCACTCCACAACTTTTTCAATTTTTTCATTTGATATCGGGTTGTGGCAGTTTAAAAGTCTTTTGCCTACGAGATTACCGCCGTTGTGCTTTGCGTATCTTGCTTTTGCGGCAGGATTCATATAAATTATTTCGTGCTCAAGGTTGCACAAAACAACCGCTGCCGTGTCCTGTTCAAGTACACTTTTGAAATAAACACTTAAATTCATTAACATTCTCCTGCAATCAGTATTTATACGGTCCGTGCGGTGTCGAATTAAATTTGTCAATCACCACTTGGTATCTGTCATAGGCGTTTTTGATGCTGTCATCCCACGAAATGTAAATGTCATCCTGCGCATTTTTACCGACTCTGTTCAAAAGGTCCTTGTTATCAATGATTTTGTCAATTGATGTTGCAACGCTGTGCGCCGTTTCAAGACATAAAAAACCCGTTTCGCAATCGGTTATGCCCTCTGCCGCGCAACTTCCCTCAACAAGAAGTGACGGCGTTGACGATGCCGCCGCCTCACGCACTACAAGACCGTTTGTGTCAAACATTGACGGAAATACAAGCAAATCCGCCGTGCTGTAATATATTTGAAGTTCGCTTCTGTCAAGCAACTGACCGGTGTATATTACTTTGTCATTCAAATTGAGTTTTGCCGTGTATTTCTTTATTGCGCCCTCGTCGGGACCCATTCCGAGCATAAGCAGTCTGAAATCTCTGCCGCGTTCTTTTAATATTTTGCAAGCTTCAAGAATGATTTTAATGTTTTTGTACCACATCATTCTGCCCACAAATATTAATACGGGGATTCCTTCCGGGATGCTGTGCTTTCTGCGAATCATTGCGCGCTCGTCGTCGGTGATGCATACTTTCGGCAGGTCGCATCCGTTCGGCATTACGATATAGTCGCCTTGGTAGCCGACTTTCCGCAATGATTCTGCCGTGCCCTTGCTTGTCACCCAAACCTCGTCCGCACTCTTGATGTTGTTTAGCAAAAAGCCGTACGCCCTGTGCTTAACCGCAAGGCTCGGTATTCTTGCCTCAAAATCATATTCGTATTTTGTATGGTATGTCAACACCATCGGAATACGCTTTATTCTGTTTATTCTTCTGAAAAAATAGCTCGTTGCAATAGGGCAGTGCGAATGCAAAATGTCAAAATTTTTGTCAATCACATCAAGCGCAAGCTGCTTTTTGAACGGCCAACCGACAGGGTATCCCTCGCCGAATGTGAAAAGACTTGTGTATCTGTATATTTCATACGGATACTTGTAGTCCTCCTGATTGGGATTTTTCGGCGTTACGATTACAGCCTCGCCGAGCTTTTCGTTTATAATATCGGCATAGCATTTGGCAACCGTACTGATTCCGTCTATCGTCGGCGGAAACGCCTCGGTTCCTATTGCAACCTTTAATTTCTTTTCCATTACAATCCTCCGTTAGAGAAGTTAATTCATTATATCATAATTCAATGAGTTTGTAAAATAAATAAATTCTTAATAATTTTTAAATCTTTCTTGATAATGCTTTTAGTTTATTATATAATAAAGACTGAATAATTTTGCATAGGAGAAAAACTATGGCTGAAAAGTATTCGGTTACTCTTGAAAAAATAATCAAGAATCACAATCTCGAGGTTGTCTATGTACCTAAGCCGACAGAGGAAATTCTTATTACTACAAGTGAGGTTAACCGACCCGGTATAGTCCTTACGGGATATACCGATTATTTTGACCCGTTGAGAATACAAATACTCGGCTGGACCGAGTTTGGCTTTCTTCTCAGCATGAGTGAGGAAAATCAGCAAAAAGCACTTGCCTATTGGCTCGAGCTTAAGCCTGCCGCCGCAGTGGTCACAAGAGGGCTTGATATTCCCGAAAACTTCAAAAAGGCGTGTGAAAAATATCAGGTGCCGCTTTTGAGAACAAAGGAGGAAACTTCGCCGTTTCTTGCGGCGCTGATTGATTTCCTCAATCGCGAACTTGCTCCGCGCATCACGCGCCACGGCGTTCTTGTCGAGGTTTACGGCGAGGGTATATTGATTGTCGGCGAAAGCGGTGCCGGCAAATCCGAAACAGCTATTGAGCTTATTAAGCGCGGTCACCGTTTGATTGCGGATGACGCTGTTGAGCTTCGCAAGGTGTCCGAGCGCACAATCGAAGGCTCATCGCCGAGCAATATTCGCCATTTTATCGAACTTCGCGGCATCGGCATCATCAATGCACGCCGTATTTTCGGTATGGGTGCCGTTAAGCCTAAGGAAAAAATTGATATGGTTATCCAGCTCGAGGAGTGGGATCCCACAAAGGCTTATGATAGGCTCGGTCTTGATAATGAGTACACAAGAATACTTGATGTCAAAATTCCCGTTGTTATTGTTCCGGTTACTCCGGGCCGTAACCTTGCGGTTATCGTTGAAACCGCGGCTATGAATAATCGTCAAAAAAAGATGGGTTACAACGGGGCCAAAGAGCTTATGCAGTCGCTCGGTATGGATGATATAGAGCCTACCGACAAAGAACTTGAAATATGGAAAAATTCGTGATTACCTGCGGATTTAAGAAAGAAAAAGGGGTATAGTTATGTTTACTATCGGTATCGATTTGGGCGGAACTAATATTGTTGCCGCTGTTGTTGACGAAAAATACAATATTATCGCAAAGGCAAAAACGCCGACTGCCGTTCCACGCAGTGCAGAACTTATTTTTGATGATATTGCAAAGGTCTGCAAAGAGGCTGTCGAAAAAGCCGGTCTTACAATGAACGATATTTCGTCTGTAGGTCTCGGCACACCCGGCACTGTTAATTCTGACGGTGTTATCGAGTTTGCAAACAACCTTAATTTTGACAATGTTCCTGCAAAGGATATGATTATCGAAAGACTCGGCGACAAGCCGGTTTATGTTGCAAACGACGCTAACTGTGCCGCTCTCGGCGAGGCTTATGCAGGTTGCGGCAACGGTGCCAAAAACTTTATTGCCGTTACACTCGGCACCGGTGTAGGCTCGGGCGTTATCATTGACGGTAAGATTGTAACGGGTGTTAACAATGCCGGCGGCGAATGCGGACATATGGTAATTGTTGTTGACGGCGAGGCTTGCACTTGCGGCAGACACGGTTGTTGGGAGGCTTATGCATCTGCAACAGCACTTATCAATCAAACAAAAAAGGCTATGGAGCAATATCCCGACTCCGTTATGCATCAACTTGCAAAGGAAGAGGGTAAGGTTTCGGGCAAAACAGCGTTTGACGCGATGCGCAGAGGCGATATTGCAGGTATTAAGGTCGTTGACCAATATATCAAATATGTCGCTTGCGGCATTATCAATCTCGTAAACGCACTTCAGCCGGAGATTATCTGTGTCGGCGGCGGTATCTGCAACGAGGGTGAAACATTGCTCCGTCCGCTCAGAAGATATATTGAGGCTGAGCGTTACAGCGTTTATTCAAAAATTCAAACAAAAATTCTCAAGGCGGAGCTTGGCAACGATGCAGGCATCATCGGTGCCGCAATTCTCGGCGTTGCAGATTAATTCGGTGATAAATTGAAAGATTTAGTCAGATTTTTAGAAAATTCAAACATAAAATATCTTGAAAACGAGCCTATGAGCAATCATACCACCTTTAAAATCGGCGGCAACGCTGCGGTGGTAGTTCTGCCTAAAAGTGAGAACGAAATTGCTTCGGTTATAAAAGAATGCAACCGTCTCGGTATTAGGTATATGACAGTCGGCAACGGCTCGAATCTCCTCGTTTCAGATGACGGAATTGACGCCTGCGTTATTCTGCTCGGCAAGGATTTTTCGGATGTCACTTTGATTGGTGATGATACGATTTTTGCCCAAGCCGGTGCGTCGCTCACAAAAGTGTGCCGCACGGCTCTTGAAAACAGCTTGACAGGGCTTGAATTTGCATACGGCATTCCCGGCTCATGCGGCGGAGGTGCGTTTATGAACGCAGGTGCCTACGGCGGCGAGCTTAAGGATGTTCTCGTAAAATGCGACCATATCGACCAAAACGGCGAAAAGGGCACGCTTTGCGGCGATGGTTTAAAGCTGTCATACCGTCACTCGGCTTATTACGACAACGGTTGCACAATAACAGGCGTTTATTTTAAATTGAAAAAAGGCAATCCCGACGAAATCAAATCAAAAATGCAGGATTTGATGGGAAGAAGAAAGAGCAAGCAGCCGCTTGAATTTGCATCGGCAGGCTCAACCTTTAAACGCCCGGAGGGATATTTTGCAGGTGCGCTTATCGAGGAGTGCAATCTTAAGGGTACAACGATCGGCGGTGCACAGGTCAGCACAAAGCATGCAGGCTTTGTTATCAATACCGGCGGCGCGACATGCAACGATGTGCTTGCGCTTTGTAAACAGGTCTCTGACACTGTTTATAAAGAAAAAGGCGTTCGCCTTGAAATGGAAGTCAGAGTTACAAAATAATTCAATCGGTATGATGATTTTCGGAGAGTGTTTATGAAAGATGTAATTTTTTTAACAGGTGTGTCGGGTGCGGGCAAATCAACCGCCATGAGCTTTATGGAGGATATAGGCTATTATTGTATTGATAATATGCCTGCCGAGCTTATTTCAACATTTATGAATTTGATGGATAAGTCGGATAAATACAACAAAATCGCAATTGTTACCGATGTTCGCTCAAAGGGCGTTTTCAATGCGTTTTGCGATGTTGTTGATAAGCTTAAATACGATAACGACAATGTTAAAATCATCTATCTCGATATTAAAAATCATGTTGCACTTAAAAGATATAAGCTTACACGCAGAAAGCACCCTTTTGCCGACAAATTTTCAGGCAGTATCGAGGATGCGCTAAATTATGAAAAGGAGGTTCTGGCTCCTGTTCGCCTCAGGGCAGATTATGTCATCGACACCTCCGACTTAACTTCAAACCAGCTTCGCAATCGCCTTACACAAATCCTTTTGGGTGATGACAAAGATGTTATGAATATCAATATCGTTTCTTTCGGATTTAAACACGGAATTCCGAATGATGCCGATTTTGTTCTTGATGTTCGTTGCCTTCCAAACCCGTATTGGGTTGAGTCAATGCGCGAAAAAACAGGTCTTGACCAAGAGGTTTATGACTATGTTTTCAGCTTTGGCGATGCGCAAAAATTGCTCGAAAAAACAATATCGCTGCTTGACTTTTTAAATCCTCTTTACATCAAGGAGGGTAAAAGCCAAATCGTTATCGCAATCGGCTGCACAGGCGGCAATCACCGCTCTGTCGCAATTGCCGAAGCTCTCAAAAAGCATTTTGTCAGACATTGGGACAATGTGTCGGTTAATCATCGCGATATTAACAGAAAATAATTATAGGCAGATAATACAAAATGTCATTTTCATCAAATGTAAAAAATGAACTCGTTAAAATAGAATACGAAAATATTTGCTGCAAAAAGAGCCTGCTTTACGGTATGGCTCTTTTTGCTAAATCGTTTTCGGCACGCAATATAACTTTCCAAACGGAAAATGAAAGTTCGGCACAACTTTTCAAAAATCTTTTGCTTGAACTGCGAAATATAGACTGTAAAATCGAAATTTCGCCGGCAGGCAAAACATACACAATCTCGCTCGACAGGAACGATTCGTCAAAACTTTTTTCCTATTTTTCGCACTCGCCGCAGGAAACAAGTCTAAAGCTTAATGCGTCGAATTTTGCCTGTCCGCATTGTCAAAACGCATTTTTGGCAGGCGCATTTTTGAGTTGCGGCACAATTCTTACACCCGAAAAGGGCTATCATCTCGAATTTGTGGTGCCGTTTTTAAACCTTTCAAAAAGTTTTGTCACCCTTTTGCGCGAAATGGAACTTTCTCCGAAAACCGCAAACAGAAAAGGCTATAACATAATATATTTTAAAGGCAGTGAGGTTATCGAAGATTGCCTCTATATTATGGGCGCCGCATCGTCTATGTTTGATATGATGAATGTCAAAATAGTTAAGGAAATCCGCAATTCGGCAAACAGAAAAGCCAATTGTGAAACCGCAAATATTCAAAAAACCGTTGACGCGGCGTCACCGCAGATTGCGGCGATAATGAAAATTCAATCAACAATCGGTCTTGACTCGCTGTCGCCACAGCTTAAGGAAATGGCACTTATGCGACTTGACAATCCCGATTTGTCGCTTAAGGAACTTGCCGAAATGTTTGAGCCTCCGCTTTCAAAAAGCGGAGCAAATCATCGCCTCAAACGCCTTGTTGATATTGCAAACGACAATTGATTTTTACGGAGTAAAAAATGTTTACACACCTTCATCTTCACACTCAGTTCAGCCTGTTGGACGGCGCTTGCCGACTCGACAGGCTTGTTTGCCGTGCAAAAGAGCTCGGAATGACCTCACTTGCAATAACCGACCACGGAAATATGTACGGTGCAGTTGATTTTTATAAGGAGTGTAAAAGGCAGGGAATCAAGCCGATTATCGGCTGTGAGGTTTATGTTGCTCCGCGTACAAGATTTGATAAGGAAAAGGTACTTGACAAGGAATACAACCATCTCGTTTTGCTTGTAAAAAACGAAATCGGATACAAGAATTTAATCAAAATGGTGTCGCTGTCATATACGGAGGGATTTTATTTTAAGCCCCGTATTGACTGCGATTTGCTTGAAAAATACAGTGACGGGCTTGTTTGCCTCTCGGCATGCCTTGCCGGTGAAATTCCGCAGCTTTTGCTCAAAAGAGAATATGATGAGGCGAGGGAGCGTTCTCTCTGGTTTAATTCAGTTTTCGGCGACGGCAATTACTATCTCGAAATTCAAAATCACGGTATTCCGGAGCAAAAAACGGTTATCGACGGCATTGTTCGCCTGCATGATGAAACAGGCATTCCGATTGTTGCCACTAATGATGTCCACTATGTCAATAAAGAGGACGCCGAAATTCAGCAAGTGCTCATCTGCATCGCCACTAACCATACTATTGGAGAGGATACCGGACTTGAATTTCACAGCGATAATTTTTATCTTAAATCCGAAGACGAAATGTCACAGCTTTTTCTGTCATATCCCGATGCAATTGAAAACACTCAAAAAATAGCCGATATGTGCAATTTCGATTTTGAGTTCGGCAATACAAAACTTCCTTATTTTGAAACGCCTGATAATATGGACCACTTTGAATATTTCAAATTAAAGTGCTTTGAGGGCTTGCACAAAAGATACGGCGAAAATGTTGGGCAGTCATATATCGACCGCCTCAATTACGAACTTGAAACCGTTGAAAAAATGGGCTATACCGACTATTATCTCATCGTTTGGGATTTTGTCGCCTTTGCAAAATCAAAGGGTATCCCCGTGGGTCCCGGCAGAGGCTCGGGCGCAGGCTCGCTTGCCGCTTATTGTATAGGTATCACGGATTTGGACCCTATGAAATATGACCTTATTTTTGAAAGGTTTTTAAATCCCGAAAGGGTTTCAATGCCCGATTTTGATATTGACTTTTGCTACGAGCGCAGGCAGGAGGTTATCGACTATGTAACACAAAAATACGGCAGTGACCATGTTGCCCAAATCGTTACATTCGGCACACTTCAAACGCGCGCCGCAATCCGCGATGTCGGCAGGGCAATGGGCATGTCCTATTCATCGGTTGATGCTGTTGCCAAACTTATTCCAAACAGCTTTCATATAACAATCGACCAAGCCGTTGAACGCAGCCGCGAACTTCGCAGGGCGATGGACGAAAACGCCGAGGTCAAAAAGTTGATTGATACCGCACGCAAGGTTGAGGGTATGCCGCGCAATACCTCCACCCATGCCGCAGGCGTTGTTATCACGCACGACCCGGTTTCGTCATATGTTCCGCTTGCGACAAATGACGGCCTTGTTGTCACTCAATATATTATGACCACGCTCGAGGAACTCGGACTTTTAAAAATGGACTTCCTCGGTCTGCGTACGCTCACAGTTATTGATGACGCGTCAAAAGCGGCAGGTATTGATATAAATAAAATCCCGATTGACGATGCGAATGTTTATAAAATTTTTGCACGCGGCAAAACAGAGGGCATTTTTCAGTTTGAATCGGCAGGAATGAAACAAATGCTTATGAATCTCAAGCCAAAAGCCCTTGAGGATTTGATTGCCGCAACCTCGCTTTACCGTCCCGGTCCGGCAAGCCAAATTGATACGTTTGTCCAAAATTCTCAAAATCCGCAAAATATTAAATATGACACTCCGATGCTCGAGCCGATTTTGAAAAACACATACGGATGTATGGTTTATCAGGAGCAGGTAATGCAGATTTTCCGTGAACTTGCAGGCTATTCATTCGGCAGAGCCGATGTTGTGCGCCGTGCAATGAGCAAGAAAAAACACGATGTTATGGAGCGGGAGCGCGAGGCGTTTATTTTCGGGTGTCAAAAAAACGAAATTACACGCGATGTCGCAAACAAAATTTTTGACAAAATGACAGACTTTGCGTCATATGCATTTAATAAATCACACGCCGCTTGTTATGCTCTCGTTGCTTACAGATGCGCGTATTTAAAATGTTATTTCCCCGGTGAGTATATGGCGGCACTTCTCACCTCCGTGCTTGATTCGTCAAACAAGGTCGCACGCTATATTGCAGAGTGCAAGCGCCTCGGTTTGCGTCTTGCTCCGCCTAATATCAATCGCTCGATGAAAGGTTTTACCGCCAACGGAAAAATCATAAATTACGGCTTGCTCGGTATTAAAAATCTCGGCAACGATTTTATCGAGGATATTATTAAAGAACGCAAAAACGGCGATTTCGCCGATATTTTCGACTTCTGCTCGCGTATGCAAAACGGCAAGTTTAACCGCCGCGCAGTTGAGTCGCTTATTCGTTGCGGCGCAATGGATTGCTTTGCTGCCAACAGAAAACAAATGCTTCAGGCACTGCCCGTTCTTGTCACAAATATTGAAGAAAAGCATCGCCGCACCATGTACGGTCAGGTCGGTTTGTTCGATATTAACGATGATTTCGGCGACACATTTGAACTCCCAGATTTAAAAGAATTTTCAAAGTCCGAGCTTTTGCAGATGGAAAAGGAAATGACAGGGCTTTATCTTTCGGGTCACCCGATGGATAAATATGAGGATTATGTTGAAAAAACAGGCTGTGCAAGAACATATGATATTCTTGAGGCAGGCAAACCGTCATCAGCATACAGGGACGGCGCAAATGTCACCGTTTGCGGTATAATTAATCATATCACCGTCAAACAAACAAGGACCGATAAAGCAAATATGGCATTTGTAACGCTTGAGGATTTATACGGCACTGTCGAAATCGTGCTTTTCCCAAAGGTGTTTTTAAAATATTCGTCACTGATTACCCAAGGCAATGTTATCGCCGTGTCGGGTACACTGTCGATTGAGGATGAAAAAGACCCGAAAGTTCTTGTGAACGCTGTTTTCAAACCGAATTCAAAGGCATACGGCGCGATGCCGCAAGCCACGGCACCGCAGAGCAATGCTCAGCCTGCGCCGGCAACAAAAAAGCACCACAGAGGACTGTTTTTGAAATTCACCGACGAAAACGACCCCCGTATTCACAAGGCTCAGGTTGTCACATCTATTTTTGACGGCAATCTGCCGCTGTATTTCTATTATTGCGATACAAAAAAGTATCTGTGCCGCCCTGTCGGCGAGTTTGTGGATGTCAATGACACCATGATTGCAGAACTTAAACGAATACTCGGCGACGATAATGTGGCTGTTATACTTTAAGCCGTACTCATCGGCACTTTGCACTTTAAATACAATTGTTTGTGATTGTTTTTGCTCGCTTTTGTTTATAAATACAAAATTGATGACAATACTTGACAATTTTATCACAACAATATATTATATATGATAGTGTTTGATTATCCTGCGAAACTTTGCACGGTCTTATCATGTCTTGTGCGGTTTTGCTTAATTATAGGAGGAAATGTAATGAAAACAATAGCGGTTTTGACCAGCGGCGGCGACGCTCCGGGTATGAATGCGGCAGTTCGTGCAGTAGTGAGAACTGCATGCGAAAACGGCATTAAGGTTTACGGCGTTATCCGTGGTTACAACGGACTTATCAACGGTGATTTGATTGAAATGGATCTTCGCTCCGTTTCAGACATTATTACACGCGGTGGCACAATCCTTTATTCCGCACGCTCAAAGGAATTCGCAACTGAGGAAGGCATGCAAAAGGCTATTGCCACATGCAAAAAGTTCGGCATTGAGGGCGTTGTTGTCATCGGTGGCGACGGCTCATTCCGCGGTGCTCGCGACCTTAGCGAAAGAGGCATTCCTTGCGTAGGTCTTCCGGGCACTATCGACAATGATATTGCTTGCTGTGATTGCACAATCGGCTATGATACTTGCCTTAACACAATTATGAGTATGGTTGACCGTATCCGTGACACAACGGAGTCACACGACCGTTGCTCTGTTGTTGAGGTTATGGGCAGACGCGCCGGTTATCTTGCGCTCAATTCCGGTATTGCATGCGGTGCAACCTCAATTCTCATTCCCGAGGTTGAGTTTGATATCGAAAAGAATATCATCGAGCGCATGAAGAAAACTCAACAAACAGGCAAACACCACTTTGTTATTATTGTTGCAGAGGGCGTAGATGTTGATGTCAAAGAACTTGCTGCTCAAATTGAGGCTGAAACAGGTGTTGAATCACGCTGGACAATTCTCGGTCACACTCAAAGAGGCGGTTCACCAACCGTTAAGGACAGAGTTATGGCAACCCGTATGGGTAATTATGCAGTTAAGCTTCTTATGCAAGACATTGGCAATAGAGTTGTTGCTTCTCATAAGGAGGATATTGTTGACTATGATATTTTTGAGGCTCTCAATATGAAAAAGTCAATTGATATGAATCTTTATAATATTTCTCATGAGGTTTCAATCTGATTTCGTTTTACGGCAAATTTTATTATCTATTACCGTGCAATGGCGCACCGAATATATCGGCGCGCCGTTTTTTGTTTGAATTGACATAATTTTACACAAAATTTTGTTGCATATGCTATATATATAGGCACAAATTTTGTGACATATATTAGTTGCCATAATATACAACATGTGGTATAATTTTTTTATGTTGTTATATATATTTGTATTATGTGTGCTTTTTATAGAGACACATTTTTTGCAAAGAGAATAAAGGAGGAATTATTTTGAAAGAAGCAAAGGCAATGGCGTTTGTTAACGCATACGGCGTTCTTGCAACGCTTGAAAATTTGTGCCAAATGGATGACGGTGCAAAGGCAATTTGCAAAGGCTTGAAAAAGCCCGTTTCGATCTGCTTTGATGTGGCTGACGGTCCGTGTGTGACCTATAATTTTTCTGCAGACGGATGCAAAATGACAGAGGGCGACTACGGTTGCACCTGCAAAATGAAATTTTCATCGCCTGAAAAATTTAACGCTCTCATTGATGACAGCAAACCGGGTATTCCGGTTAAAAACATTCCGCAGGTATTGTCATTCCTTATGGGCCCGTTTACAAAGCTCACAAATATTTTGACAAAATACCTTATGCCGAGCGAGGAGGATTTGAAAAACAGAGATTTCTTTGAAAAATCCACAATCCTCACAATGTACACAATCGGCGGTGCAATCTGTGCTCTCGCTAATAACGACAGCATCAGCAAAATCTCTGCATCATATATCGACGACGGCGATATCCAAATGGGCATTACAGACGCCTGCTATGTTACAATCCGCTCGAGAAACCATAAGCTTGAACTTATTAAAGAAAAGCCGGACACTCCGAAAGCAATTATGGAGTTTAAAACAATCGACCTTGCAAACGGCTTGTTCAACGGCACAGTTTCAACAATTGCCGAACTTTGCGAGGGCAACATTTATATGTGCGGCATGATTAATATGATTGATAATATAAACAGAATACTCGACAGAGTTTCTGCATATTTAGGTTAAGGAGGATAGTGTAATGAGTAAATATCCTGAATATACACACGAAAAATCACAGGAATGGTTTAACAGAGCACTTGCAGCAATTCCCTCAGGTGTTTACGGTCACCTCGGTCCGTCAGAGGGCTTGTTCCTTCCTATCACAAAATGGCCATTGATGCTCGACCATGCAAAGGGTACATACTTTTGGGATGTAGACGGCAATAAATATCTTGATTTTATGTGCGCCTATGGTCCGAATGTTCTCGGCTATTGCGACGATGATGTTGATGCTGCCGCTATGGCACAGCTTAAAGTCGGCAACTGCACAACCTCGCCGTCATACAAAATGGTAGAGTGCGCAGAACTTTTGAAGGACACCGTTGCCATGGCAGATTGGGCGTTCTTTATGAAAAACGGCTCGGATGCCACAACATTCTCCGTTATGTGCGCTCGTGCTCATACAGGCAAAAAGAAAATGATGTTCTTCAAGGGATACTATCACGGCGATTTTCAGTGGGCACAAAAGGCCGATTATCCGGGTATTCTCCCCGAAGAGGTTGAAAACAATATTGTTGTTCCTTGGTTTGACCTTGATGCAATGCAGGAGGCATATGATGCCTGCGGCGGCGATGTTGCCGGACTTATTGCTCAACCGTATGACCACGGCAATTTCTACGATAACAAGTGCGCATCAAAGGAGCAGTGGCAAAAAGTTCGCAAATTCTGCGACGATCACGGTATGGTTCTCATTTTCGATGATGTAAGAACAGGTTTCCGTCTTGACCTTGCCGGTTCGGATCATTATTACGGCATTAAGGCTGACCTTTGTTGCTTCTGTAAAGCCCTTGCAAACGGATATAATATGTCTGCCGTTTGCGGTCAGGAACATATGAAGTCAACTGCGTCATCGGTTGTTTACACAGGCTCATATTGGATGAGCGCAGAGCCGTTTGCCGCTTGCCTTGCATGTATTCCTAAAATGAAAAAGCTCGATACACCAAAACTTTTCAGAGAAATGGGTACAAAGCTTACCGATGGCTTAAAAGCAGCAGGTAAGGAGCACGGATTTAATCTCGTTGTTTCCGGTGAGCCTGCGTTGTTCTATCTCAGAATAGCAAATGACGATAACCTTATGCTCCATCAGGAGTGGATTGCAGAGTGCGTAAGCCGCGGTCTTTTCCTCGCATCACACCACAATCACTTTATGAACGCTTCTGTTACTGATGATGATATTAAACTTGCTGTCGATATTGCGGAAGATGCATTCGGTGTTGTTGCGGCAAGACATCCCGAACTCAATTTAAAATAATGGTTTTTGGCGAATATTGTTTCGCTCGTATAAACGCATAAGAAAGGGGTAAAATTTATGCCAGCTAATTACAAGCCATTTGATAAGGAAGAATGGCTTCGCCTTGAAAAGAAAGCAGACCATTTGAGACGCTATTGTCTTCAAACTGCTGTTTGGGGCGGTTCAGGACATGTCGGCGGTTCTTTGTCGGCAATGGATTGTATGACTATTTTATACAATCGCTTTATGAAAATAGACCCTCAAAATCCGGATATGCCGGACAGAGACCGTTTCGTTCTCTCAAAGGGTCACTGCGCAGTGGGCTATGCACCTGTGCTTGTCGATCGCGGCTTTATGCCGGAGGAGGAACTTAAAATCTTTAACCTCACCGGTGCTAAAATCGGTATGCATATGGACTGCAATAAGGTCAGAGGTGTTGACTGCTCGACAGGTTCACTTGGCCACGGTCTTTCGCTTGCCGTAGGGTTTGCACTTGCAGGCAGAGTCAACGGTATTGACTATATGAACTATGTTCTTACCGGTGACGGCGAACTTAACGAGGGCTCGAATTGGGAAGCTGCAATGAGCGCCGCTCAGTTTAAACTTTCAAATATTGTTGTTTTTGTGGATAACAACAAATGTATGATTGACGGTCGCGTTGATGACGAAATGAAGGTCGAGCCGCTTGATGAAAAGTTTGCGGCATTCGGCTTCAATGTTACACGCATCGACGGTCATAATATGAAACAACTTAATGACGCTATCGAGGCGGCTATCAAAAATCACCAAGACGGCGGCGACAAGCCAACTGCAATTATTATGGATACATATAAGGGCGCAGGCGTTGACTTTATGCAGGATAACTACCTTTGGCATTACGGCTCGCTTGATGATGAAAAAATGGCTGCCGCAAACAAATCACTTGATAAATATTTGCAAGAGCGTATCGCTCGCATAGAACAGGAGGCGTAAGATATGGCTGGAATGTCATATACAATGACAGATACTACAAAGCTGTCAACGGCAGAATGCTACGGCATTGCGCTTTGTGAGCTCGGCGAACAGCACAAGGATGTTGTCGCTCTTACCGCCGACCTTGCTAAATCAACAAAAATCGGTATGTTCGGTGAGCACTTCCCGGACAGATTCTTTAATGTCGGAATTGCCGAGCAAAACCTTTTCGGCGTAGCGGCAGGTATGGCTAAAAACGGCCTTATTCCGTTTGCGTCAACATTCGCTATTTTCACTGCGGCTCGTTCGCTCGACCAAATTCACACCGATATTTGCTATCAAAATGTTCCCGTAAAAATTATTGCAACTCACGCAGGCACATCATTCGGTCAGGCAGGTTCAACACACCATTCTCTTATTGATATGGCTTGTATGCGCGCTTTGCCGCATATGACCGTTATTTGCCCATGCGACGGTGCGGAAACATACCATGCAGTTAAAGCTGCTTATGATATTGAAGGCCCGGTTTACATTCGTATTAACCGCGGATTTGACCAGGTAATTTATAAGAGCGTTGATGATTGCAAGTTTGAATGGAATAAGGCAACCGTTATGAATGAGGGCACCGACCTCACAGTTATTGCATGCGGCTCATGCGTATTTGAGGCTATGCAGGCAGCCAGAATGGTAGAGGCAGACGCAGGACTCAAGGTGCGCGTAATCAATATGCACACAATCAAACCTATCGACGAGGAGGCTGTTCTCAACGCCGTTATGGATACTCGTCGTATTATCACCGTTGAGGACCACGAGGTTATGGGCGGTTTAGGCTCAGCTGTAGCCGAGGTTGTCGCAAAATCCGGCAAGGCTTGTGCATTCAAGATGCTTGGTCACCAAAATGCATTTTCAACAATCGGCTTGCAGGAAGATCTCCTTGCACTTGCCAAGATTGATGCAAACGGCATTGCCGAAACCATTCAGGAAATGATGCACGCTGACTTTGAAGCAGACGATGCTTGGGATGACGAATTCTAATCATCACGCATCTACTTGAAAGGAGTGTATTACTATGCCAAGCGATGAAACTCGCTACACTAACAAGGTTTTTATGGCAGGCGCTTTGCCGCTTATGAAAACAATAGCAAACGATGTTCCCGAACTTAAAAAGAAGTTTGAGGGCGTCGATGCAATATATCAGGTATCCGCAAAGGTAAATGTTGAGGATAAAGAGGCAGTCCATTTCATCATTGAAAACGGCGAATGGACAGTTAAATTGGGCGAATATCTCGGTCAAAAGAGAATTGATGCCGAGCTTGCTTTTTCCTCGATGGAAAAAATGAACGCTTTTATGAAGGGCGATATGACAAAACTTCCGAAAATGAAAATTAAATCGTTTTCAAAGTTTCTGAAGTTTATGCAGGTTCTTCTTAAAATGTCGTCGCTTTTAAGCATTAAGGAGCCACCGGAAAATGACGAGGCAACTTCTGTTCTTTTGTGCAAATGCTATTTCTATTTGCTCTCCTCCGGTATTTCACAGCTTAATAAGCTCGGTCATCCCGCTATTCACGATTGGGCACTCAAATCGCCCGACCGTTGCTATCAGTGGGAGGTTGTCGGCCACCCTGAGTGTACGGCTTACATCCGTATCAAGGCAGGCAAGTCGAGAGCCGGCAGAGGCGCATATAAAAGAGCGAAACCGTTTTTTAATATGAAATTCGATTGTCCGACTTCTGCGCTTAAAATCCTCCTCGGAACAGGCGATATGTTCCAAATGACTGCAAATCAGCAGCTTATTATGGAGGGCGGACCGGAGTTCGGCGTTCAAATCGGCGATTACATGATGATTGTCGGCGACCTTGCTTCATGATATAATTTAATATTTTTCAAATTAACACCCATAATAATTATGGGTGTTTTTTTATGAAAAAATTTATCAAAATTTTTGACGGCGTCTTTTCTTTGCTTTGCGCTGTTATTTTTACTTTTGTATTTATAGGTGACAAAACACTTCCCGATAATATTATTTCCTATAACAGCGAGGTTAACGATTTCTCTTCGTTCTATTCGTTTGTCGATAACGAAAAAACACAGTCTGTCGATTATCAGGGCGTTTCTGCGCAAAAAACGACCTTAAAACTGCTCGGCGCAATTCCCGTCAAGGATGTCGGCATTACAGATAAGCCGTCCGGCACCGTTTTTGTCAGCGGCGAGGCGTTCGGAATTAAGCTTTATACAGACGGAGTTATCGTTGTCGGCACAAAGGATGTCGAACTTGACGATAAAACAGTCAATCCGGCTAAGGAAGCAGGCATTTGCGTCGGTGATGTCATTATCAGTATAAACGGAATAAATGTCTATTCTTCAGATGATGTAATAGATGCGATTAATAACAACAACGGCCTTGATTATCGCATCAAAGTCAAGCGTGACGGCAGATATAAGAATTTCACACTTAAACCTGTTTATTCAAATAAAGAGGGATGCTATAAGGCAGGCATGTGGGTGCGCGACTCAACAGCCGGTATCGGCACGGTCACATTTTATAATAAGCAGTCCGGTATGTTTGCCGCACTCGGTCATCAAATTAATGATGTTGATACAAATGAAATAATACCACTCTTGGAGGGCGAGGCTGTCGGCGCTACCGTAACCGGTGTGCAGTCCGGCAATAAAAATGCAGCAGGCTCACTTTGTTGCCGATTTGAAGATTATACCGTCGGAAGATTGATGGAAAACACTTCTTGCGGCATTTACGGCTCATATACTTCTGTCAGCGACAAAACAAAGGAATATACTGTCGCCGCCGCGCAGGAGGTCAAAAAAGGCTCGGCACAAATTATTTCAACAGTTGACGGAAATTCGCCGCAGACATACGATATTGAAATTGTAAAGGTGAACTATAAAGGCGACGGCGAAAAGGATATAGTTTTTAAGGTTAAGGATGACAAGTTGATTGAAAAAACGGGCGGCATTGTTCAGGGGATGAGCGGCAGTCCGATAATTCAAAACAATAAGCTCGTCGGCGCAGTAACGCATGTGTGAGTAACGTGATGATACCTACATAAACAGCCTTAGTGTTTCCTCATATTATAACTGCATATTTGGACTTACGAAGAAGAAACAGAGAGTGTATCGGTTAAGAAACTGATACGCTCTTTTCAATTATAAGGATAAGCATACAAATTTCGTAAAGAAGAATCAAGATGTATAAGTAATAATGAAACTGGCAATATTTAGAATAACAGGAGGTTGTGCCTATGAAACAGGGTGTTTTAGTTTACGATCAGCAGTCCGAGCGTATGGATGTACGGTTTGGATTGGAAGAATACTATGGTGGTCTGCATTGCGGAACTTGCATGGATGTGAAAGTCGGCAATCGGTGGAAACCTACCCGTATCGAATATGACTGGGGCGACCAGGGTTGGTACTTAGTTGGAGTTCCGGCAAGTTCCTTAGTAGGTCTAATGGTTCGCATGGACTGAAATTAAATAAGATACTTACGACGAGCGTTTATTCGTCCCTTAACGGGGATTGGATAGACGCTCTTTTTTTATGCCCAAAATCGGGAAAATAAGGATTGGAGGACTGAATTTGAACAAAACTTTATATGCAGCAGATAAACCGGATGATTGCTCTCAGTGCTATTTCTGGAAAGGCAGTCGTAAGGGATGCAGTTTAGGAAAAGAAAACTGCTACTATCTTGTAGCTGAACCACCGAAGAAAAAATCTGAATGTGATGGCTGCCCTTACGGTCGCAATCATCGGTGCATTGGATGGTGTACCAAAAAGATTCTTCGTAAAGATTATGGAAAAGAATCAGATAAGGAGCGTGAGGACAATGCAGTGTAAGAAAATGACTTGCGGGGAACGCAAAAAGTTCTGCCGTGAGTGTGAATATCATCAGCCGACATGGAAATACCGTTTTTGTAATTTCACTACCTGCCCATACCGGATCAGGGACAGCACTTTTCGGAAGAAGCCATTGAAGCGTGACTTCCTCCATGGGAAAGAGGTGGTGGGTATGAATGGCTTATGATTATTTTTATGGTCAGCAGTCCGAGCAGTTTTCTTTCTATCGGATTCCGAAGATTCTGTTTTCACAGGATAAGTTCTGGAATGTATCGACAGACGCAAAGCTGTTATACGGTATTTTGCTTGACCGCATGAATCTTTCGGCAAGGAATGGATGGTTGGATGAAGCAGGTCGTGTTTATATCATCTTTACGATTGAGGAAATCAAGGAATCGTTGGGATGTGCGGAAAAGAAGGCTGTGAAGCTCCTGGATGAACTGGAGAAGAAAGCAGAGCTGATTGAACGCAAGCGACAGGGGCTTGGAAAACCCAACCTGATTTATGTGAAGAACTTTATTTCCGAGTCTGTGGAAAGACAATTCTTGAATTGTCAAAATGACAATTCAGCAACTTTCCAAAATACAATTCAAGACCTGTCGAAAGCACAAGGTAATAATACTGATATAAAAAATACTGATTTGAGTGATACTAATTCTATCTTTCCTTCCGAGAATTGTGGAAAGGAAAACGGAAATGAGGAATATCAACAATATTATCAGTATTTCTATGAGCAACTGGGAATTGAATATCTCCAACAGGATTATCCCTACGATGTGGACAGGTTGGAGAATATCTTGGAGTTGGTTGTTGAAACTGTATGCAGTAAGCGACAGATTATCCGTATTGGTGGAGATGACCGCCCGATTGAAGTGGTAAAGAGTCGCTTTATGAAGCTCAATTCAGAACATATCCGGTACGTTATGGACTGCTTCAAAGAGAATACAACAAAGATTCGCAATATTCGACAATATATGCTGGCATCGTTATACAATGCTCCGACAACGATTGAAAGTTATTTCGATGCACTTGTCCGGCATGACATGGCACAGCCAGATTGGGGAGGTGAGAAAAATTGGTCGAAACTAAAATTAAAACGGGAGGAGTGATGAAGCGTGTCGAAAAAAGCAACGGTCATGGCGGTAGTTAATCAGAAAGGCGGAACAGGCAAGACCACTACCTGTGAAAACCTTGGTGTTGGTCTGGCGATGGAAGGTAAGAAGGTTCTTGTTGTGGATGCTGATCCGCAGGCTTCTCTTACGATCAGCCTTGGATATCCAGTTCCCGATAAGCTCTCTCCCACACTTTCTGATATGATGGGAAAGATTATGGCTGAACAGTCGATCAAACCGGGCGAAGGGATTCTGACACATGATGAAGGTGTGGACTTAATGCCTGCCAACATTGAATTATCTGGTTTGGAAGTTTCTCTGGTAAACGCCATGAGCCGTGAAACAATCCTGCGTCAGTATCTGGATGCAGTCAAGCCGAATTATGATTTTATTTTGTTAGACTGTATGCCGTCGCTTGGTATGCTAACGGTTAATGCACTGGCAGCGGCAGACAATGTGATTATTCCGGTGCAGGCGGCATATCTTCCGGCAAAAGGTTTGGAACAGCTGTTGCAGACCATCAATAAAGTAAAGAAAAATATAAACCCGAAATTAAAAATTGAGGGAATCTTACTGACAATGGTGGACAGCCGTACTAATTACGCAAAGGACATCAGCAATCTGATTCGGGAAAACTACGGTGGCAAGTTGAAGGTCTATAAGACAGATATTCCACGTTCTGTCCGTGCAGAGGAAATCAGTGCGGAAGGAACGAGCATTTTTAAGCACGACCCAAAAGGCAAGGTGGCTGATGCATACCGGGTTTTGACGAAGGAGGTGTTAAACAATGCCGAGAAAAGGCGCAAACATCAGTTTGAGCAGTTACGATGACATTTTTGAAACTGACACTTCCAGAAATGAAGCCAAACAGGAACGAGTACAGGAAATTCCACTGTCGGAGTTACATCCCTTTGAAGGGCATCCGTTCAAAGTCGTTGATGATGAAGAAATGCAAAAAACAGTGGAAAGTGTCAGAGACTTCGGTGTGCTGACACCTGCGATTGCCAGACCAGACCCGGATGGTGGTTATGAAATCATTTCCGGTCACAGGCGGCACAGAGCATCGGAACTTGCCGGAAAAGATACCATGCCGGTAATTGTCCGTGAAATGGACGATGATGCCGCTATTATTTTGATGGTAGATGCCAATTTACAGAGAGAAACCATTCTTCCGAGTGAACGAGCATTTGCTTATAAAATGAAAATGGATGCTTTGAAACATCAGGGAGCAAGAACAGATTTAACTTCCACCCAAGTTGGGCGGAAGTTAGAAACCGCAGAAGTGATTGCTCAGGAAGCTGGCGATAGCAAAAACCAAGTGCGTCGTTATATTCGTCTGACTGAGCTGACACCGGAACTTCTTGATATGGTCGATTCCGGTCAGATCAAATTTAATCCAGCGGTGGAACTGTCTTATCTGGCAAAGGAAGAACAGAAAGATTTTCTGGAAGCAATGGATTACGCACAGGCAGCCCCTTCTCTCTCCCAGGCACAGCGTATCAAAAAGCTGGCACAGGAGGGAAACTGCACACTGGAAGCCATGTGTGAAATTATGAATGAGATGAAGAAGGATGAAATGGATAAGGTGACACTGAAAACATCTGTTCTTCGCAAATACTTCCCGAAATCCTACACCAATAAGCAGATGGAGGATAAAATTATTCAGCTTTTGGAACAATGGCAGAAAAAACGGGAAAAATCTATGGAAAGGTAAGGTGTGAACTTGTTTACAGAAGAAGGCATGAAGAAAGCACTGCGTTGGCTGATTGGTTTGTATGAACCGGATGATTATGAAGCCTACGACGAGGATGAAATCGGTGAAGATGGTGGCTTATGCCTGACCGAAGTGTGTCAGGCTTTGCGAGACAAATTTCAGACGGTTTATCAGTATGAGGTTAAGGGAACACACGAATACAATTTCAGCTACTGCGGCAGAGAGTTATTCAATATGCGAGGATGCCTGCTCTATTCTGATATGGAAATGGGTGTGTGTGATATTGCTACCACGGATTATACTACGGAGCTTTGGCTGATGGAGGACATGAGTTTTGCGGTTGTTCGTTCCGTCGGGATGCAGTTTGAAAAGGAATCCGAGCAGTATGAAACTTGCTATCGGGTATTTCTGCGGGCAGTAGAAAGTGTAGGCGATTTGTTTTTCTCTCCGGAAAATTTGCTGAGTGAGCTGGAAGAAATGTGTATTCCGCAATGGGAACATACGGCGACTGTTTATGAACTGTAAGGTTTGTAGATGGTCGCTTTTTTCATATCAACATAAGAATGGAGGATGCTGATTTGAAAGAATTTGATATTAACATTACAGAAACTCTGGAAAAGACCGTTACGGTAGAAGCCGAAAACAGAAAAGAAGCTGAGGAGAAAGTTCAGCAGGCATATTACAATTCCGAGTATATCTTGGATTCCGAAAACTTTACCGGCGTGAAATTCGCTGTGGAGGAAGAACGTGAAATCCCACTGGAGCAGAAAGAAACGATGGATGTTCTTCTTATCAAGCCGGGAATGTATCCGCAGGTTGTGAAGATTGGCTGTGAATTGGAAGATTTGCAGGCGGCAGTCGGTGGTGACATTGAAGCAACCTATCCGTTTGATGACGAGGTGGCATTGGTAATGAATGGTGAAGGAAAAATCAATGGCAGTGAACTGAACCGATCTTTGAAAACCGAAGATGGCGAATTGTATGACATTATTGCCGGGAACTTTCTTGTAACTGGACTTACCGAGGATGATTTTGGTTCTCTATCCCCGGAGCTGATGGAGAAGTTTGAAAAACATTTTCATCAGCCGGAGATGTTTGTTCGTATGGGGCGCAGCGTCATGGCAATGCCGTTGCCGGATGATAAAGTCAGAAAAACGGATACCCCGGAGAAGTCAGATGTAGCTCCGGTAAGGAGCAGTCCTGACCGAGATTCTTTGTAAGGAGGTTCTGATGGAAAAACAGAAAACGATTGGCGAACTGATGGAAGAAATGCGGCTGAAAGCTGGTGCAAAAGAATATGCCGGACATTCCTACATGGACTTGAACCGTTTTGCAGATGACACAAGGCACATGATTATATTCGATGTGAAATCGGGTGACTGTGCCTGGGGCGATAAGGGAGAACGGATGCGATTGTTTCTGAATGATGCCGGTTATGGAAAGGCAAAGGAATTTCAGGAACAGGGACAAATTAAGGTTGTCAGCCATGCCCGTGTTTCAGCCGGACATCTTTTCTATGATAAGAAAGAACAGGTTCGATGATGGAAAGGAAAACGATATGGAAGATGAAGTAAAGAAACTTCCCCTTAAATGGGAACTTGGTGAAGAACAGGTCGTGTTCCGGGTAGACAGCTATGCCATGACCGGAGGAATCTATGTTGGTTTGCTCTGTGATAATGGTGAATATTACGAGCCATTTGCAGATATGACTGTTTGCATTCCGGGTTATTCACTGGAACCGAATGAAGCCTTTATTAACGGCGATATGAGCCGTGATCTCCTGAATTTTATCAAAGAGAACGATTTAGGGAAAATCCTGCCCTACCAGGTACGGTCTGGATATGGAAAATATACCCCGGTTGCTTTTGATTTGGAAAAGTTACAGGAACTTGACTCGGAAGGTGTGAAGCGTTTCAAGCAGGAACATGATATTCCAGATAAGAAACCGAAGAAGAAGAAACAGAAAAGCCGTGCCCCGGAACGCTAATGACGGATTACGGAATCTCATAGGAAGGAGGGATAATTCGTGCAGGAAGAAGTTGAAAACAGGACAGTCAATCTGGCAATCAGTACAACAAAGCTGACAGGTCGAATGATTGTTTCTGGCATACGCAAAGGTCTGAATCACTTGGAACGCAAGAAAGCACAGAAAAATCGTGACCCTGCCATTCATGGAAAGCAGACAGTAAAGCAGCTTCTTGGGCAGAATCAGGGAGCAACCAACGTGGAGATCGACAAGACTGGTATCAAAGACTTTGAACGACTGGCAAAGAAATACGGTGTTGATTTTGCTGTAAGAAAAGATAAGTCTGTTGATCCGCCCCGTTACATTGTCTTTGTCCGGGCAAAGGATGCAGATGCTCTGGATGCCATTTGCAAAGAACATCAAGCAATGGCAATGACAAAGGGCAAAAAGCCGAGCGTATTGGCACAGCTGAAAAAATTCAAGGAACTGGTGGCGGCATTACCGAAGAAGGTACGGGAAAAGAAACAGGAGCGTGATTTATGAGCAAACGAGATATAAAGCGACTCCTGATTTTGAATCTTCCGTATTTGATTTTAGGACTTGTCGCAACAAATTTTGGAGAAGCATGGCGAGTGGCTGAGGGTGCAGATTCATCTGCAAAAATCCTCGGCTTTTTTAATACTCTGCCAGTGGCATTGCAAAATCCACTTCCCAGCTTCTATCCATTGGATTTGATTGTAGGCATCATTTGTGGCGGTGGTTTACGGATTGCTGTTTACATGAAAAGTAAAAATGCCAAGAAGTACCGTCACAATGTTGAGTATGGTTCTGCCAGATGGGGAACGGCAAAGGATATAGAGCCGTTCATAGCTCCGAAGTTTGAGGACAATATTATTCTGACGAGGACAGAACGATTGATGATGTCCAACAGACCGAAAAATCCAGCTCACGCAAGAAATAAAAACGTGCTGATCGTGGGTGGTTCCGGTTCTGGTAAGACTCGTTTCTGGCTAAAACCGAACTTGCTCCAGATGCACAGCTCTTATGTGGTCACTGATCCAAAAGGAAGTATTGCGGTCGAGTGCGGAAACGCTCTGCTGAAGTATCACTACCAGATAAAAATATTTAATACGATCAATTTCAAGAAAAGTATGCACTACAATCCGTTTGCATATATCCATTCGGAAAAAGATATTTTGAAGCTGGTGACAACACTGATTGCCAACACAAAAGGTGATGGAAAAGCCGGTGACGAATTTTGGACGAAAGCTGAAACGCTTCTTTACTGTGCGCTGATTGGCTACATCCATTATGAAGCACCAATGGAGGAACAGAACTTTTCTACACTGATTGAATTTCTGAATGCCATGGAAGTGCGTGAGGATGATGAAGATTTTCAGAATCCGGTGGATTTAATGTTTGAAGCATTGGAGAAGAAAACGCCGAATCATTTTGCAGTCCGTCAGTATAAAAAATATAAGTTGGCTGCCGGAAAAACTGCGAAGTCGATTTTGATTAGCTGTGGTGCAAGACTGGCTCCGTTTGACATTCAGGAAGTTCGTGATATTACAGCGTATGACGAGTTACAGCTGGACACGCTCGGAGACAGAAAAACAGCGTTATTCCTTATTATGTCGGATACAGACAGCACCTTTAATTTCTTAATCTCCATGATTTATACGCAGCTTTTTAATCTGCTTTGCGAAAAAGCAGATGATGTGTACGGTGGCAGGCTTCCGGTTCATGTGCGTTGCTTGATTGATGAAGCAGCCAATATCGGGCAGATACCGAATCTGGAGAAGCTGGTTGCTACAATCCGAAGCCGTGAAATATCGGCTTGTCTGGTACTTCAGGCACAGAGCCAGCTAAAAGCAATTTATAAAGATAACTGCGATACCATCATCGGAAATATGGATTCTCGCATTTTCCTTGGAGGTTCAGAGCCTACCACGTTGAAAGAGCTGAATCAGGCACTTGGAAAAGAAACGATTGATACTTATAACACTGGCGAAAACCGTGGGCGTGAAACTTCTCATTCCCTGAACTATCAGAAGCTCGGAAAAGACTTGGCTTCAGTTGATGAATTGGAAGTTCTGGATGGAAGTAAATGTATCCTGCGGCTTCGTGGTGTCAGACCATTTATGTCCGATAAATACGATCTGACACAGCATCCAAATTATAAATACACAGCTGACTACGACAAAAGAAATGAGTTCAACATTGAGAAATTTCTGAGCCATCGGCTGAAATTGAAAGCGGGGGATGAATTTGAAGTAGTCGCAATGGAGTAAGGAGGGATTCCATGAAGAAGTCCTCGGAATTGAATATTGAAGAAAGACTCTGTGAGTATCTGAAAATGAATTACAGAGGAAGTGGCAATCAGGTTTCGAGCAAACAGCTTGAAGCCTTTTTTCATGTCAAAGGGACAGAAATACGGCGAATGGTCAATTCGCTGCGATGCAAGGGAGAACCGATTTGTAGTGATTATTACGGCTACTACTATGCAGCTAATCAGCTGGAAATCAATGCGACCATTGCTCAGTTAAACAGCAGGATTCGCAGTATTGCAGATGCCAGAGATGGACTGCTTAACCGTGCGGATGATGCAGAGGAATAACGCTGATCACAATGAAAGGAGGTGGTGATATACATGATTATGACAGAATTGTTCGTGTAACTTTTTTCTATCATCTCAAATCAAAATACAGGAGGAAAAATTATATGGCATTTTTCAACAGTGCAGTTACGGTACTTCAGACCCTCGTTATCGCTCTCGGAGCAGGTCTTGGAATCTGGGGAGCAATCAATCTTCTGGAAGGTTACGGAAATGATAACCCTGGAGCAAAGAGCCAGGGGATGAAACAGCTGATGGCTGGTGGCGGCGTTGCCCTTATCGGAACAACACTTGTACCGCTTCTTTCCGGTCTTTTCGGTTAATCAGACGAAGGAGGTAATCGCCTTTGGACAGCATATTCCAACAGATCACAGAATGGTTGAAAGAAGTCATTATATCAGCCATCATGGGCAATCTGTCGGGGATGTTTGAGTCCGTCAATACACAGGTTGGCGAGATAGCAACTTCTGTTGGCATGACCCCGGCGAATTTCTCGCCGGAGGTCTTTGCTATGGTTCGCAACGTCTCCGAGTCAGTTATTATTCCGATAGCTGGATTGATACTGACCTTTATTGCCTGCTATGAGCTGATACAGATGATTATTGACCATAATAATCTTGCGAACTTTGAAACATGGATTTTTTTCAAATGGGTTTTCAAGACTTTTATGGCAGTCATGCTGATAACAAACACATTCAATATCACAATGGCGGTGTTCGATGTAGCACAGCACGTTGTTAATTCCAGTGCCGGAATTATAGCCGGTGACACGGCGATAGATGCTACCGCATTAGAACAGCTGGAAGAAACATTGAATGGCATGGAATTAGGACCGCTGATCGGTTTACTCATGCAGTCCTTTGTTATCCAATTTACAATGTCAGCTTTAGCAATTGTTATTTTTGTCATTGTATATGGCAGAATGATTGAAATTTATTTAATGGTAAGCCTTGCACCGATACCGTTTTCCACATTTGGAAACCGGGAGCAGAGCCAAATCGGGCAGAACTATCTTCGCTCGTTGTTTGCGATTGGATTTCAGGGCTTTCTCATTATTATTTGCGTGGGTGTCTACGCTGTACTGGTACAATCCGTTGCATTCTCGGATGATATTATTGCTTCTATCTGGGGTGTTATGGGGTATACCGTTCTTTTATGCTTCACGTTATTCAAGACAGGTGGACTCGCAAAGAGCGTGTTCAGCGCACACTAACGGAAAGGAGGGATTCATTTGGCTGCGTATATTCCTGTTCCCCGTGACCTTACGAGAGTAAAATCAAAGGTTTTTTTTAATCTGACGAAAAGACAGCTGATTTGTTTTTCACTGGCGGCACTGATTGGAGTGCCGTTTTTCTTTTTAGTCAAACGCTCCGGTAATGTCAGCTTGGCGGCGATGTGTATGATTATCGTCATGCTTCCGCTGTTCTTCCTCGCTATGTATGAGAAGGACGGTCAGCCGTTAGAGGTCATTGCCAGACATTTCATTCAGACAAAATTTGTCCGACCGAAGGTGCGACCTTATCGGACAAACAATTATTACGACGTTCTTATGCGTCAGAATCAACTTGAGAAGGAGGTAAAGCAAATTGTTCTTCAAAAAGAAAAAACAGGCACGAGAAGTAAAAATGCCTGCGAATCTGACCAGAAAGCAGCAGAAAGAAATTAAAACTGTGATTGAAAAGGCAAAGCGGGACAACGGAGTTCCGCAGACTGCACAGGATTCCATTCCATTCCAGAGGATGTTCCCGGACGGTATCTGCCGTGTGACAGACAACTATTATACAAAAACCATTCAGTACCAGGACATCAATTATCAGTTGGCACAGCAGGAAGATAAAACAGCCATTTTTGATGAATGGTGTGGGTTCCTGAACTTTTTCGACAGCTCCATACGTTTTGAACTGTCTTTTATGAATATGAGTACCGATGCGGAGAGTTTTGAAAAGAGTATCCGCATTCCGTTCCGAAAAGACAGTTTTAATCCTGTTCGTGCCGAGTACAGTCAGATGCTGAAAAAGCAGCTGGCACAGGGCAATAATGGACTGACAAAAACGAAATATATCACTTTCGGCATTGAAGCAGATACCATGCGGCAGGCGAAACCACGGTTGGCACATATCGAAAACGATTTGCTGAATAACTTCCGCCGCCTGGGAGTGATTGCGGAGCCGATGAACGGAAAAGATCGACTGCGACTGATGCACGATATGTTCCACATGGGCGATGATGATAAATTCTTCTTCGACTGGAAATGGCTTGTAGAGTCAGGCTTATCCGTGAAAGACTTTATTGCACCGACTGCATTTGCGTTCAAGACCAACCGCACGTTCCAGATGGGCGGCATCTACGGTTCTATGTCATATCTGTCGATTACGGCATCTGACCTGAGTGACCGGATGCTGGCAGATTTCTTGGATATGGAATCCAGTCAGATTGTGACGATGCACATTCAGTCCGTTGACCAGACGGCGGCAATCAAGACGATTAAACGCACGATCACAGAGCTTGATCGTTCTAAGATCGAGGAACAGAAAAAGGCAGTTCGTTCCGGTTATGATATGGATATAATTCCATCTGACCTTGCAACCTACGGCAAAGACGCAAAAGCATTGCTGAAAGAATTACAGAGCCAGAATGAGCGTATGTTCCAGGTGACGCTTTTGGTGATGAACACTGGACGTACAGAGCAGGAACTGGAAACCAATGTATTCCAGGCACAGAGTATCGCCCAGAAGCATAATTGCAATCTGAGACGACTGGATTTTCAACAGGAATCCGGGCTTATGAGCAGCCTGCCGCTTGCCAATAACACCATAGAGATTCGCCGTGGACTCACAACCAGTTCTACGGCTATTTTTGTACCGTTTACCACGCAGGAGCTTTTCCAGAATGGCGAGGAAACTCTGTATTATGGACTGAACGCTCTTTCCAACAACCTCATCATGGTAGACCGAAAGAAGCTCAAAAATCCAAATGGTCTGATTTTGGGTACGCCGGGTTCTGGTAAATCATTCAGCGCCAAACGTGAAATTACCAATGCGTTTCTGGTAACAGATGATGATGTGATTATCTGCGATCCCGAAGCCGAGTACACAGCATTGGTGCAGAAATTTGAAGGACAGGTGGTACATATCAGTTCTTCCAGCACCAATTATATCAATCCGATGGACATCAATCTGAATTATTCAGAGGACGATAACCCGATTGCACTGAAAGCAGACTTTATCCTCTCCCTCTGCGAATTGATCGTTGGCAGTAAGGAAGGTTTACAGCCGATTGAGAAAACGGTCATTGACCGCTGTGTTCATCAGATTTATCAGAAGTATCTGGATGACCCGAAACCGGAAAATATGCCGATTCTGGAGGATTTGTATAACGCACTGCTGAAACAGGATGAAAAGGAAGCCCATCATGTGGCGACTGCATTGGAGATTTACGTCAAAGGTTCTTTGAAGCTGTTCAATCACAGGACAAATGTGGATATTCACAACCGCCTGGTGTGCTTTGACATCAAGCAGCTGGGAAATCAGCTGAAAAAGATTGGAATGCTCATTGTGCAGGATCAGGTGTGGGGACGAGTAACCGCCAACCGTAATGCCGGAAAATCTACCAGATACTATATTGACGAGTTCCATCTGCTTCTGAAGGAAGAACAGACAGCCAGCTATTCCATTGAAATATGGAAACGCTTTAGGAAGTGGGGTGGTATCCCAACAGGTTTGACCCAGAACGTAAAAGACCTTTTGAGAAGCCCGGAAATTGCGAATATACTGGAAAATTCGGACTTCATTTATATGCTTAATCAGGCGAGTGAGGATAGAAATATTCTGGCACAGCGGTTAAATATCTCTCCGCATCAGCTTTCCTATGTAACCAATTCTGGTGAAGGCGAAGGACTTTTATTCTATGGCAATGTCATTCTGCCGTTTATAGATCGTTTCCCGAAAGATTTGGAACTGTACCGCATTATGACCACGAAGTTAAACGAGGTTGCAAAAGAAAAGGAGGCGTAATGTATGGTAAAACGACCTACCCGTCTCCGCTTTACAGAGGATGATCTGACTGATTCCAAAGTAAAGAAAGCTGTGGAAAAAGCAGAAAAAGCCGCTGACAAAGCAGATAAGGCAGTGGACAGGCTGCCTAAAAAGAAGTCGCACCGAAAGCTCCGCATGGAAACAGGAGGAAATACCAGCCGAAAGGCAAAGCTCCGGTTCGACAAAGCTCCAGTGGAAGAAATTGCAGAAAAGCCGTCCAGAGCAAAACATCTTGTGAGCAGAACTGCAACAGGGACATTCACCGGGAAAGTTCATAAAGCTGTATCTGAGCATGAGGATGAAAATGTTGGTATTCAGGCAGTCCATGAATCAGAAAGGAGCATGGAGACCGCTGCCCACACCGTTCATCACGCAGTTTACAGTCATAAGTTGAAAGCCTATGACAAGGCGGATAAGCTGGTACGAAAATCAGATAAGCAAAATATCAATGTTCTGTTTGAAAAGTTCAAAAAAGATAATCCAGAAGTGAAATCCAATCTGCTGTCACGTTGGAAACAGAAACAGGCAATTAAGAAACAATATTATGCCAGCCGTGCAGGGGCAAATAGTGCAAAAGCGACTGTTACGAAAGGTGCAGAGAAAGCCGCACAGAGTACAAAGGTTCTGTCTGAAAAACTCACTCAGATGATTGCAGCGAATAAGAAAACACTTTTACTCATTTTGATAGCCGGACTGCTTTTTATGGTTATATCTGGCACATTTTCATCCTGCTCTGCCATGTTTCAGGGAACGACACAGATGCTTTTGGGAACATCGTTCACGGCAGAGAAAGAGGACATGATCGGTGCGAATGAAGATTACAAGGCGTTGGAAGCAGCTTTGAGAAGCCAGATTGATAACATTGAACGGACACATCCGGGATATGACGAATATCGTTATTCTCTCGATGAAATCAATCATAATCCATATGAGCTGATTGCCTACCTTACGGTCATGTTTGAGGATTTTACCCGTGACGAAGTACAAGAGACATTACGATGGCTGTTTAATCAGCAATATCAGCTCATTTTAGAGGAAGAAGTAGAAATCCGCACAGGAACAACCACCTCTACTGACCCGGAAACAGGTGAAGAAACCGAGGAGGAATACGAATACGAGTATTACATTCTAAATGTGAAGTTGGTTAATAAAGGGCTTGGAATGGTCATCAATAATGCCGGACTGTCTGAGGACGATATGGAGCGATATCGGGTACTGTTGCAGACAAAAGGGAATTATCCTGACTTGTTTGCAGATGACATCTATGCTTCCGGTGGTGGAGAATACACCGATTATGACATTCCGGGAGAAGCTCTGACCGACACCCGTTTTGCAAATATGATTCGGGAAGCTGAGAAATATCTGGGGTATCCGTATGTATGGGGTGGCAGTTCTCCAAGCACCAGTTTTGATTGTTCCGGTTTTGTGAGCTGGGTCATTAACAACTGTGGCAATGGATGGAGTGTTGGACGGCAGACTGCAAATGGCTTGATGGGCGTATGCAGTATTATTCCGAGAAATGAAGCAAAGCCGGGAGATTTGATTTTCTTCCAGGGAACTTATGATACCGCTGGTGCTTCCCATGTGGGTATCTATGTAGGGAATGGGATGATGATTCATTGTGGAAACCCTATTTCCTATGCTTCTATCGAAACAAGCTATTGGCAGCAACATTTTTACTGCTTCGGCAGAATCCGAAATTAGAAGGGAGCTTTATATGGGAACAAAATTAGAAAAAATCGGTGCAGACCTTGCGAAAGCCCGTACCAAACGAGCTGAGTGGGATGCCAAAGTGAAAGATTTGGAACGCAGATACCGTGAGGAAGAAAATTCTGAGATTCATGATATGGTTCATGCGGCAAATCTGACACCTGATCAGCTGGCTGAATTGCTTCAGCTTTTTGCAGAGAATCCGGCTCCAAAGCCGGAAATCATCAATTCTATGAATGAGGAGGAAAAACAGAATGAAAATTAAACGCCTTGCAGCTTGCCTGATGGCAGCAATGATGAGTGTGGGAATGTTCTCTACCACTGCTTTTGCATTTGTCGATCAAACAGCAACCACAGAACCGGCAGTCGAAGAAACCACGGAAGCTCCAGTGGAGGAAACAAAGGAATCGGAAGAACCGATGGAGCCGCTGACACCGGATGGAAACCTTACCCTTGTAGATGATGCCGGGACGGAAGTAAAAGCCGGAAAACAGTTTGTAACACTGGTAACGAAATCTGGCAATTATTTTTATCTTATTATCGACAGGGATGACAAAGGAGAACAGACCGTACACTTTCTGAACCAGGTGGATGAATCTGACCTTCTCTCGCTGATGGATGATGAGGAAGCTCAGAAATATGCTCCGATTGCTGAAGAAACAAAAAAAGAAGAACCAGAACCGGAAACAACTGTTGAACCGGAACAGCCTGAGATTGAACAGAAGCCTGAGAAAAGAGTAAATTTCATTCCGGCACTTGGTCTTGCACTGGCACTTCTTGCAGGCGGTGGATTCTTTGCTTTTACAAAGCTGAAAGCGAAGAAAAAGGCTGAACAGACGAAACCAGACCCGGATGCCGATTATGTGGATGACGATGAAGATTATGGTTATGAAGAAGAATCCGACGATGAGGATGACACAGAGTTAGATGTAGCCGAGGATGATAATGAACCAGTATAAATAACTTATACAGAGCAGTCATACGTTGCGGCGTGTGACTGCTTATTTCTTTGAAAGGAGCAAATGTAAATGAAATTAGTATTGGCTGAAAAGCCTTCTGTTGCTCAGAGTATTGCGAAAGTGCTTGGTGCTTCCAAACGTGAGGATGGCTATTTGGAAGGTAACGGCTATATTGTCAGCTGGTGTGTGGGACATTTGGTTGAGTTGGCACAGCCAGAAAGCTATGACAGCAAATTTAGCAAGTGGTCATACAATGATTTGCCGATTTTCCCGGACAGCTGGCAGTATCAGGTGTCAGCAGCAACAAAGAAACAGTTTGGGATTCTGAAAAAGCTGATGGAACGAAAAGATGTAGAAAGCCTTGTATGTGCAACAGATGCCGGACGGGAAGGTGAATTGATTTTCCGTCTTGTTTATCATCAGTGCCATTGTAACAAGCCCATAGAGCGTCTTTGGATTTCTTCTATGGAGGATTCGGCTATTCAGGAAGGTTTTGCACACCTGCGACCGGGTTCTGATTATGATGCACTTTATGAAGCGGCACTCTGTCGGGAACGTGCTGACTGGTTGGTGGGAATCAATGCTACTCGACTTTTTTCGACGCTGTATGGTCAGACTTTGAATGTGGGGCGTGTAATGACACCGACTTTAGCTATGGCGGTTATGCGTGAAACAGCGATTGCTGCATTCCGGCCGGAACCGTTTTATACGGTTCAGCTGGACACAGGAAACATGAAGCTGACCAGTGAGCGTTTTAAGGACAAGACAGACGCTGAAGCGGTTGTAAGTCGATGTACTGAAAATAAGGCAATCGTTACAAAGGCAGAGAAAAAAGAAAAATCAGAGAAGCCACCACTGCTTTACGATCTGACCAGTTTACAGAGAGAAGCAAACCGTGTTCTGGGATATACAGCACAGCAGACATTGGATTACGCCCAGGCACTTTATGAGAAAAAGCTGATTACATATCCAAGAACGGACAGCAGATTCTTAACAGAAGACATGGAATCAATGCTCCCGGATATCGTAGAAAAGCTGTTTTCCATGTTTCCGCTGGAGGGCATCAAGCATATATCTATTCATGCAAATCAGGTTATCAACGGGAAAAAAGTTACAGACCATCATGCCATTCTGCCTACAAAAGAGGTTGGAAATCATCATTTATCGGAACTTCCCAAAGGAGAACAGGAAGTTTTGAATCTGGTAGTGACTCGCCTTTTCAGTGCTGTTGGTGATCCCTATTGCTATGCGGAGACAGTAATTGAAGCAAATTGTGGAGATACTGTTTTTTCAGCAAAAGGCAAGACAAAATTGCAGAATGGATGGAAGGTATTTGAAAAGCGGCAGGAATCGACAAAAACAGAAAAAGAACTCCCGGTTGTGTTGATAAATGATGCACTGGAAATTGCTTCTATGGAAATCAAAGAAGGAAAGACCTCTCCTCCAAAGCATTATACCGAAGATACACTATTGCAGAGTATGGAAAATGCCGGTGCTGATGAAATGCCAGAAGATGTCGAGCGAAAAGGACTTGGTACACCAGCGACCAGAGCTGGCATTATCGAAAAGTTGGTGCGAATCGGATTTCTGGAACGTAAAGGAGATAAAAAGACAAAGCACCTGATTCCTACCCATAAAGGCATTGCACTGGTGACGGTTATGCCCGAACAGATTCAGTCTCCATCCATGACTGCGGACTGGGAAGAAAAACTGCTTCTGATTGAGCGAAAAGAATATAGCAGCGAGGACTTTATGCAGGAAATCAGAGATGTGATTTTTCATCTGGTTCGGCACTATGAGGTGATTCAGGATGCAGAAGTTTTAATGGCAAAAGAACCGGATTCTGTCGGCAAATGCCCTATCTGCGGTAGCCCTGTTATTAACCGTCCCAAAGGATATTTCTGTGCGGATAAAGAATGCCGTTTTGCCCTGTGGAAGAACAACCGTTACTTCGAGAGTATTGGGAAAAAGCTGACAGATTCTGTTGTAGAAAGCCTTTTGAGCAGCGGAAAAATCAAGCTGAAAGGTTGTAAATCGGCTAAGACCGGACGCACTTTTGACGCAATGCTTCTCATGGAAGTAGATGAAAACGGGAAAATTAACTTTTCGATGGAATTTGAGAATGGAGGGAAGAAACGATGAATGAATATAATCCGCAGGGAAAGGACATTCGTTTTATCGACAGCCATTATAAAGATTTATTCCGTCTGCCGGATGGCGGTTCTATCCGGATTACCTTTTCGGATGGAGAATCTGCTGTCAGAAAATGTAGCTATATTGATGAGTACCATACGCTGATCGGAAATAATGTTTTTCATATCTGCCAGTTTGCAGAGCTGATGGAACGTAACGGTTCTACTTATAAACCTGAGCCGGAGTCAGTTGTCGGGCAGCTTTCACAGAAGCCAGAAAGCATTGTTGGCAAGAAAAGTAGCAGGCAGAAAGATGCTACACGATAAGGGAGGATACACTTATGTCACAGGAAAAAATTGAACGTTGGGATGCTGTGAAGGGAAATGATGCACCACAGGATAAGCTGTCAGTATTTCTGGACAGTACAACTGATGTGTATGCAATTCTTCAGTTGCGACGCACGGATGAAACTGCGATGGAACGCTTTGAATCTCTTAATGCATTGCATCATCAGGGAAAAGAACCGGAATTTGATCATTATGAAGTGGTTTATGTTGCTCCCCTCATGCCATACAAAGACCGGAATATGCTTCTGGAGGGCTTATATGAAAAATTTAATATAGATCATCCGGCAGATTTCAGAGGTCACAGCCTTTCTGTCAGCGACATCGTAGCGTTGAAAGCAAATAGCATGGTATCGTTTCATTATGTAGATTCTATCGGCTTTCAGGAGCTTCCAGCATTTATGAAACCGAAAAACTATCTGAAAAATGCTGAGATGGCTATGGAGGATGATTATGGGATGATTGATGGCATCATCAACAACGGAAAAGCTCCACAGGCAGAAGAATCCGAGAAAAAATCTGTGTTGGAGCAGCTGAAAAACACCAATGACCATGATATTCCGAAGAAAACAGCCAGAACTCCAACGGAAAGGAATCTGGAATGATAGAATTTTCCCTTGATGAAAAAATAATGATTCTGTTATACAGCCCTGGCACACGGTCAGGGCTGATTGCAGAATTAAAAATGATGCAAAGCCAGCTGATGATTTCAGAGAAGCGTCTTTTACGCTTGTCCGAGAGTGTTCTGCAGAAGCTGAATAAAATGAACGATGCAGAATTTGAGGACATGGATTTCTTTGAATAACTGGCATTTTATAAAGATTGGAGGATTTTGATGACACCTAAGACAGCGTATTATGCAGCTATGGCGGAAGATGCTGCCCGTCAGGTCACTGGAAGCTGGGAACGATGGACTTCTTTTTTGACTACGGCTGGTCGTCTTTACAAATATCCGTACCATGAGCAGCTGATGATTCATGCACAGCGACCGGATGCTACGGCTTGTGCGGAATATGACCTTTGGAATGACAAGATGAACCGCTATGTAAAACGTGGCTCTAAAGGTATCGCACTGTTAGATTACAGCAGGGACAAGCCGAGACTCAAGTATGTATTTGATGTTTCGGACACCGGAAGCAGAAGAAACTCCCGTCCGGTTTATCTCTGGAAGATGCAGGATGAATATGTACCATCTGTGCAGGAAGCTCTGGAAAAAGCATTCGGTATTCCGGCACTGGGAAACACACTGGATTCACAGATTGATGGGATTGCCCGACAGCTCGCCAATGATTACTGGGAGGAACACGGTAAGCAGTTCCTCGACATCATTGCAGAAAGTTATCTGGAAGGATATGATGAATTTAACACAGGAGCATCGTTTAGAAATGCAGCGACAGTGAGTATCGCATATATGATTTATTCCCGCTGTGTGGCGAATCCTGATGAATACTTTGAGCATGAGGATTTCCTGGACATCTTCGATTTCAACACCAGACAAACCGCAAATGCTCTGGGAACGGCAGTCAGCCAGATGTCAGCTCAGGTATTCCGTGAAATTGAAGTAACCATCCGCAATTATGAGCGAACCAAGCAGGCAGAAAGGAGCCAGAACTATGATGAACGAAATGACATACAGACAGGTCGGGGATTATCAGATTCCGAACATCGAACTGATGAATCCAGAGACGAAACCGCTGGGCAAGTACGGCAGGATGCGCCGGACATTTCTCCAGGAGAACAATCCGATGCTTTACAACGACCTGGTTCTCAGCGAGCAGCTGTTCTCTCACCTTCAGGAGATCGACGAGACAGCGAAACGCAGAGTGAGCCAGTTGATGAGCCTGTATCTCCAGAGCAATCCGGCACCGGACAAAGAGAAGAATCAGATGGCGTGGGTGCAGCACATGAACACACTGAAAGCACAGGCAGAGGAAATGGTGATGACGGAGCTTATCAACAGCTGAGCTTAAACTTATTCCTTTCCGAAGAAGAACAAATTCAGAAAATTGATGAAGCAGAGAGCAAAAAAACGCTCCCTGCTTTTTCTTTGCCGCAAAACGAGATTGACCATGTGCTTTTGCTTGGTAGTAATACTGACCATGCCCGTGAAATTGTTGCTCTGGAGTACATGAAAGGAAAATCCACAGAAGAATTGATGGAAACACTGAAAGCAGTCTATCATGGTGGTTTCGGACTGAAAGAAGAAAACCATAATATCTCTGCGTGGTATGAAGATGATGGGATTCATCTTGCAGTTGGCAACAGTTCACAATATGCACCGTCTGCACAGGTAGTATCGTGGGAAGATACAGCCAATCGAATCGGAGAACTTCTGGAAACAGGTCAGTATGCAACCAATGTGGAGCTTGTGGAAGCACTGGGATTTGAACGCAAGCAGGTTGCACAGTCATTATGGTATCTTTACCATGATTTGTCCGAGGAAGCCAGGGAAGCCGGATTCTTTTCATCGCTTCAGGATATAAGAGGAAATGGTTTCCCGAATGAAACAGCCGCACTCGCAGAACAGCTTGCAGCCCCGGAATTTCTTGAAAAACTGAAAGCAGAGTATCATGGTTTTGCACTCGCCTATTCTCTGGATGATTCACTTCTTCGTTTCCATTACCACAAAGTCAATGCACTGGAAAAAAGGCTGAATGAGTTGGATACACCACTTCGGGAATATCAAAGTGAGCTGACATCTATGCCGATTATTCGCCAGTTTATTACAGATGATGAAATGAATCGGGCAATGGCAGGTGGTAGTGGATTCTCTGGTGGAAAACTGAGAATTTATGATTTCTTTGAAAATAACCGTGATAAGAAGGCACGGGCTGATTTCCTGAAAAATGAGTATGGACAAGGTGGTCATTCTCATGCACTTTCCGGTACAACTGGAAGTTCAGAAGATCACAGTGCAAAGGGACTTGAGTATAAGAAGGCAGGCTGTGACAGTGTTCTGTTTAACTGGACACAGGTTGCAGACAGAATCGCTTCTCTTATCCGGCAGGAACGGTATCTGACACCAATGGAGCAAGCAAGAAAGCTCATTGATGATTTCTGCATGAGTGAATATGAATCTCATGCGGACTTTGAAGATCTGCGAAAAGTAGGTGTTGCTTATACCACAATTACTGATGACGAGATTCCAATTCAGGCAAATGTGAACCTGGTTGATTTCACCGTCGAGAGGTATCTGGCTGATTGGCTTCTGGAACGCCGTCAATATGATTCGCTGGAGAATTTGATTGAAAAAGAATTGGAAAGTCTGGATTTCAGTGAGCTGACGGATTATGAAGAAAATGATTTAGAGACTTATCAGCACTATCAGCAATACAGAGATGTACCAGATTCAGAACTGCCGCCGAACATCGAGCAGAAAGAAACAGAAGAAACTCTGATTGACGAACCGGAGTATCGAGTGGGCGATACGCTCTATCTGGATGGGAAAGCATTTATCATTGAGAATGTTGGTCTGTTCGATGTGCAACTGCGTGACCAGGATGCAGATTACCCTATCTTCCGTTCTGAAAGTAAGGAAAATCTGAAACGGATGATGGAACATGGAGATAATATCCATCTGCACAATCTGGTTCTGGAAATGAATCCGACAGAGGAAAATGAGCCAGAACAGATTCCAGCACTGAATTATCACATTACAGATGACGCACTTGGCGAAGGTGGAGCGAAACAGAAATTTGCCCGGAACATTGCGGCAATTCAGATGTTACAGACGTTGGAAGCTGAAAATCGTAATGCAACTCTGGAAGAACAGGGAATTTTGTCGAACTATGTCGGCTGGGGTGGTCTGGCAGACGCTTTTGACCCGAACAAAGATCAGTGGGCGCAGGAATACGCTACACTGAAAGGCTTGCTTACAGATAGTGAGTATGCTGCGGCAAGGGCTTCCACATTGAACGCACACTATACAAGTCCTACGGTTATCCGGGCAATGTATGATGCGGTACAGCAGATAGGATTTGAAACCGGGAACATCCTGGAGCCTGCTATGGGTGTCGGAAATTTCTTTGGTATGTTGCCACCGGAAATGCAAAACAGCCGTCTTTATGGCGTGGAGCTGGATTCTATTACCGGACGAATTGCTCAGAAGCTGTATCCAAATGCTGACATCAAGGTGGCTGGATTTGAAACTACTGACCGCAGAGATTTCTTTGACCTGGCGGTTGGAAATGTCCCATTCGGAAATTATAAAGTATCTGATAAGCCATACGATAAACTGGGATTTTCTATTCATAATTACTTTTTTGCGAAAACACTCGATCAGGTGCGCCCCGGCGGTGTTGTAGCATTTGTGACCAGCCGTTTTACAATGGATTCCAAGAACCCGGATGCCAGGCGGTACATTGCACAGCGGGCAGAACTTTTAGGGGCTATCCGTCTGCCGAATGATGCTTTCCGTAAAAATGCTGGAACGGATGTGGTATCGGATATTATCTTCTTGCAAAAACGTGACCATCCGATTGATATTGAGCCGGATTGGGTACATCTGAGCATGACCTCGGATGGACTTCCAATGAACAGCTATTTTGTTGAACATCCAGAAATGGTGCTGGGTGAGATTACCGCAGAAAGTACGCAGTATGGCAAGGATGATTTGACAGTTGTACCTCGTGAAGGTGCTGTGCTGACAGAACAGCTTTCAGAAGCTGTTAAGCAAATTCAGGGAACCTATCAGGCGGTGGAATTACCGGAAATTGACCGCCTTGGGATTCAGCAGGAAACAATCCCGGCTACTCCCGATGTAAAGAATTTCTCATTTGCGGTGGTGGATGGCGAAGTTTATTTTCGTGAAAACTCCATTATGCGTCATCTGGAACTGAATGAAAAGGCAAAAGAACGTGTAACAGGCATGGTGGAGCTGCGGCAGATTGTTAATGACTTGATTGCATATCAGTTGGACGATTACCCGGATGAAATGATTACAGCAAAGCAGGCAGAACTGAATGCAGCGTATGACTCATTTACAGAGAAAAATGGACTTATCAATAACCGTGCCAATGGTCAGGCTTTTTCGGATGATTCCGCTTATTATCTTCTCTGCTCTCTGGAAAATCTGGATGAGGACGGAAATCTGAAAAGCAAAGCAGATATGTTCACCAAAAGAACAATCAAGCCGGAACGCCATGTGACAAGCGTAGATACACCATCAGAAGCGTTGGCAATTTCCATTGGTGAACGAGGAAATGTAGATCTGTCATTTATGGCGAATTTGCTGGGAAGTCCAGGCAGTTATGAAAATATCATTACAGAACTGAAAGGTGTGATTTTCAAAGACCCGATGGCGTCAGAGGAAGAAACTGTTGGATGGCTGACTGCGGACGATTATCTTTCCGGTGATGTTCGTACAAAACTTCGTGTAGCACAGATTGCAGCTGACCGTGATCCGGCATTTGCTGTGAATGTACAGGCACTGTTGCAGGCACAGCCGAAAGACTTGGATGCTTCGGAAATTGATGTGCGTTTGGGTGCAACATGGGTAGATCCAGATTATATTCAGCAGTTTATGCAGGAAACTTTTGAAACACCTTATTACCTGCGTCGTAATATTGAAGTGAAGTTTTCAGAACTGACTGCGGAATGGCGTATTACTGGAAAAAGTTCTCCAAACCAGAATGATGTAGCAGCTTATGTAACATACGGTACATCCCGTGCCAATGCGTATCGGATACTGGAAGAAACATTGAATCTGAAAGACATTCGTATTTATGATACGATTGAAGATGCTGATGGAAAGCAAAAACGTGTGTTAAATAAAAAAGAAACAACTCTGGCACAGCAGAAACAACAGGCAATCAAAGACGCTTTTGCTGATTGGGTATGGAAAGACCCTCAACGCCGAGAGCATCTGGTGCAAAAATATAACGAGCTTTTCAATAGTACCCGTCCTCGTGAGTATGATGGTTCCCATATTCGTTTTAGTGGTATGAATCCAGATATTTCTTTGCGAGAACATCAGAGAAACGCAATCGCCCATGTGTTGTATGGTGGGAATACTCTGCTGGCACACGAAGTCGGTGCGGGAAAGACCTTTGAAATGGCGGCTTCTGCAATGGAGAGCAAACGCCTTGGACTGAGCCAGAAAGCATTATTTGTTGTTCCAAACCATTTGACCTTACAGTGGGCGAACGAGTTTTTACATCTCTATCCAAGTGCAAAATTGCTGGTGGCAAGTAAAAAGGATTTTGAAACTGCCAACCGTAAAAAGTTCTGCGCCCGTATCGCAACAGGCGATTATGATGCTGTGATTATTGGACATTCACAGTTCGAGAAAATTCCGATTTCGCCAGAGCGTCAGGAACGAATGTTGCAGGAACAGATTGATGAAATTGAGGATGCACTGGCAGACTTGAAAGCACAGAATGGCGAGAATTTTACTATTAAGCAGATGGAGAAAACCCGTAAATCATTGCAAACCAGAATGGATAAACTTCTGGCAACAGACAGAAAGGATGATGTGATTACTTTTGAACAGCTTGGTGTGGATCGGCTTTTTGTAGACGAGAGCCATGCGTTCAAAAATCTTTTTTTATACACAAAAATGCGGAATGTAGCAGGACTGTCCACTTCGGAAGCACAGAAATCTTCAGATATGTTTATGAAGTGTCAGTACATGGATGAATTGACCGGAGGGCGTGGCGTTATCTTTGCGACTGGTACACCAGTGAGCAATTCCATGACCGAGCTTTATACGGTTATGCGTTACCTTCAATATGGTACGCTACAAAAGAAAGGATTAACTCATTTCGACTGCTGGGCTTCCACTTTTGGAGAAACAACTACGGCAATCGAGCTTGCACCGGAAGGGACTGGTTATCGTGCCAGAACCAGATTTGCAAAGTTCTTTAATTTGCCGGAGTTGATGAATATGTTCAAGGAAATTGCTGACATTAAAACCTCCGATCAGTTGAATCTTCCAGTACCGGAAGCAAAATTTGAAACAGTTGTGGTACAGCCTTCGGAATATCAGCAGGAAATGGTGTCGGAGCTATCAGAACGTGCCGCTGCGGTTCATTCCGGTGTGGTTGACCCGACTGAGGACAATATGCTCAAGATTACGTCGGACGGACGAAAACTTGGACTGGATCAGCGATTGATGAATCCGCTTCTGCCGGATGATCCGGACAGCAAATTGAATGCCTGCGTCGGAAATGTATTCCGTATCTGGGAGGAAGGAAAAGACGAAAAGCTGACCCAGCTTTTGTTCTGTGACTTGTCTACTCCGAAAAATGATGGAACTTTTAACGTATATGATGATATTAAAACAAAGCTCATTGAACGTGGTGTACCGTCAGAACAGATCGCTTTCATTCACGATGCCGACAGCGAAGCAAAAAAGAAAGAACTTTTTGCGAAAGTTCGTACCGGACAAGTGCGAGTGTTGTTAGGTTCGACACAAAAGATGGGTGCCGGAACCAATGTCCAGGATTTACTTGTGGCAGTGCATCATCTGGATGTGGGCTGGCGACCTTCGGATATGACACAGCGAAATGGTCGTATCATTCGACAGGGAAACAAAAATAAGGAAGTCCAGGTGTATCAGTATGTCACAGAGGGAACTTTCGATGCGTACCTCTATCAGACATTGGAAAATAAGCAGAAATTCATCTCACAGATCATGACCAGTAAGTCTCCGGTACGTTCCTGCGATGATGTGGATGAGCAGGCACTGTCGTATGCTGAAATCAAAGCGTTGTGTGCCGGGAATCCGTTAATCAAAGAAAAGATGGATTTAGATATTGAAGTAGCAAGGTTGAAAGTGCTTAAAGCTGATCATCAGAGTCAGCAGTACCGCATGGAAGATAAGCTGCTGAAATATTTCCCGGCAGAGATTGAACGGCAGACTGGATTGATTCATAGCTGTGAAGCGGATATACAGACAGTGATAACACATCCTCAGATCGAGGAAGGCTTCTGCGGTATGGAGATTTTAGGCAAACAGTATGAAGAAAAACTGGATGCCGGAGAAATGATTCTTGCCGCTTGCAAGGAGACGAAAAACAGCGAGCCGGTGGCACTTGGCAGCTACCGTGGATTCCAGATGGAGCTTTCTTATAATGCCTTTGGCTCACAGTTTGAAATTACGCTCAGAGGTGCAGGAAGCCACCGTGTAGAGCTTGGAACAGATGCCAGGGGAAATATCATCCGACTGGATAACGCACTCTCTAACATCCCTGAGAGGCTGGAACGGGCAAAAACACAGCTTGAAAATCTGAACAATCAGCAGGAAGCAACCCAGCATGAAATTGGAAAGCCATTTCCGCAGGAGAAAGAGCTGACGGAAAAAAGTTTGCGGCTTGCGGAACTGGATGCGGCTTTGAACATGGAGGATAGTACAGAATCCCATGACGAAAGAATGGCAGACCGCCCTTCAGTGCTGGCAGACTTGAAATCAAAGTCGGAGTATATCACACCATCCAGAAGTTATGACCGACGGGAGGAGGTGCTGTAATGCAGACAAGGACAAAGCGGATTCACTTTTTGGTATCTCCGGCGGAAGAAACACAGATTCATCAGAAAATGAGTGAACTTGGAATCCGAAACCGAAATGCCTACTTGCGAAAAATGGCTCTGGATGGCTACTGTATCAAGCTGGAATTGCAGGATGTGAAAGAACTGGTATCGCTTCTGCGAAGATGCAGTAACAATTTGAATCAGTACGCAAAGCGGGCAAACGAAACCGGGAACATTTATGCTGCGGATGTGAATGATTTGCAGGAACGCTTGGATGAAATCTGGACAGAAATGAAGGAGGTGTTGGTGCATCTGTCCAGCATCCAGTAACTTATTATCAATGGCTGCGGCAGAGTGTTCTGCCGTGGCCCATCTTTTTTTACATCATTGTGTTTCTATGTTTTTTTCAGTAGAATGTAGGCAAGAAGAAAGGAGTGCCGACTATGATGTGGATATTAAAGATTGTTTTATTTCCGTTATTATTGACTATTATGTTTTTACATCTGCTGGTTAAGCTGGCAACCAATCTTTCCTCATTTGTGATTGGATTTTTTATGTTATTTTTCATTGGCTGCGGTATCTATAATGTAGTACAGGCACAGTGGTTGAATGTGGCTTTGCTTGCAGGAATGATACTTGTAACATTCATACTTACTTTTCTGATTGTCTGGGTGGAAATGATGGTTGGTCGTGCAGTTGATTTTATCAGAAGATTCTATTTTTAGTCGTGTATATGTTATTGAACAAGCAATTATTGAATACTATAATAGTAGTGATAAATTGGGGTTAATATAGAAACAGAAAAGGGGTTGATCTATGGGAATCATCAAATTTTTAAGAAAGAAATATTGGAGAGATGCAATCATCAGTGGCGGGCAACCTTTGCCATTCAGCTGTGATGGTTTGATGGCAATTCCAGACAAGGCGTATGCACTATTTACAGAAAAAGAATTAGAGGAAATTTACGAAGAAAAGCGTAAAATTCGTGAACGGATAAAACAGAAAATTGCAGAGTTAGATTAAACTCTTGTGAATCTGAAAAAGACAATAGAATAAATAAATGAGAGCTGTTGCCGACTATGGTAGCAGCTTTTTTCATTCAAGGAGGGATTGTTTATGGCGGCGACAAGATTGATTGCACTTCATGTGAATAAAGGCAAGTCGGTGGCACAATGTCTTGCCGACCGCACAGACTATTCACAGAATGCAGAGAAAACCAATAACGGAGAATTTATCAGTTCTTATGAATGCGACCCAAAGACAGCGGATGAAGAATTTCTTCTTTCCAAGCGGCAGTATCAGCATATCACCGGTAGGCAACAGAAAAATAATGTGATTGCCTATCAGATACGGCAGTCTTTCAAGCCAGGTGAAGTTACACCGGAGGAAGCAAACCAGGTGGGCTATGAAACAGCGATGCGTTGGACGAAGGGAAAACACGCTTTTATCGTTGCAACGCATATTGATCGGGCGCACATTCATAATCATATTATTTATAACTCGACGACTTTGGACTGCACACGCAAGTTCAAGGATTTTTTCTTATCTGGTCTGGCGGTTCAGAAGCTCAGTGACAGAATATGTGCGGAGCATGGACTGTCTATCATCATACCGAAGCCATATCGGGAACGAAAGAAAAGAACTGTATTTCCCAAAAAACAAAGTGAACGAGATATGCTCTGTGCGGCAATAGACCAGATACTTACTACAAAACCTAAGAACTTTGACGAGTTTCTTCAGCAACTGATTCAGCTGGAATATGAAGTGAAGAATGGGAAGAATCTGGCTTTCCGTAAAAAAGGAAAAGAACGCTTTATCAGGCTCCGTTCTCTGGGCGATGAATACAGTGAAGATGCGATTCGTGCTGTTATCTCCGGTAAGACTTTACATAAAGCGAAAAACACCAGTAAACAGATTCATACGCAGAGAGACTTCCATCTTCTCATTGATATTCATGAGAAAATGGCAGAAGGAAAATCTATTGGCTATGAACGTTGGGCGAAAAAATATAACCGTAAAGAAGCTGCTCGTACAGTCTGTCTGTTGAAAGAAAAAGGTGTGGACAGCTATGAAGAATTGGCAGCTCTTACTGAAAAACTGTCTGCCCGTTTTAATGAGTTGTCTGGTAATATCAAGGCAGCAGAAAGGCGTATGATTGAGATCGGCGCACTGAAAAAGCATATCAACAATTATGCGAAAACCAGAGCCGTTTATGAAGATTATCGCCGTGCTGGATACAGTAAAAAATTCTTTGAAGCACACCGAGAGGAAATTCTTTTGCACAAAGCGGCGAAGGAAGCCTTCAATCAGTTGGGCGGAAAAAAGATTCCATCACGCAAATCGCTGGATGAAGAATTTCATCAACTTCTCACGGAAAAGAAACAGGCTTATACAGAGTATCGCCAGGTAAAAAAAGAAATGCAGGAATATCTGATCGCAAAACAAACTGTTGAACATATTCTTGGTATTGATCGGAAAAAGGAAGAAGAAAGACGACAGAAAGAACAGGAACAGCAAGAACAAAAGCACCATCGTTGACCCATGAAGAAAGCCACGGTCTGTACTCTGGAAATAGAGTGCGGATCGTGGCTCTTTTTTAATTTCTATCATTGCTTATGGATTAAACTTGAAGCGAACTTTCTTTCCGTGCTGTAACCGGAATGAATTGAAATCCTGCTTTGCTTTTTCGATTTCTTGGGTCTTATCAGAGGTCTTTTCTTTATCATATAAATCAAACAGGACTTCAACTACAAAGAGTCCATTTTCATCACTGATCCAAAAATCATTTGCATAATGTACCATGACTTCTAAATAATTCTTAGCATCGCAATAGAGATTGTTTATGAAAAAACGGTCGCCACTGATGGTGATTTTACCAGTAAGTTTTTCATCATCCACATCAAGGATAACGTGCAATCCCTGGGTCATTGCTTCTTCCTCTAACCATGGATAAATCAAATCTATCCAGATACGCCACAGTTCCTCATTGCGGATTCTGGTGTATTGAGATTCTACAATTTCCTGATGTTTGATACGCAAGTGCAATTCTTCCAAGTCAGCAGAATCATCTGTCTCAAACATTTCACTTTTATCATTTTTGAACGCTTCAAGTTCTTTCAATTCCTGTCGGTATTCTTCAATATGGTCTACTTCTTTCCTCATAACTGTTCCCCTTTCGGTGTCACTTCTCGACAAAAAGTTACACTATATAAATTTTATCACATGGTCAAAAATGTATCTACTACAAAAATAAGGAAACGACCAAACTGGTCGAGCAGCCATCATCGCAGATGATGTTCAAAGGGGATTGGGGACGCTTCCCCAACAAGCAATTTGCGAAGATTCGACCGGAGGGAAAATCGAGAAAATATGTCTACGGGACCCCGTAGACACTGCTTGCCAGTTTGTGCTTCAAATTGACTTTGTTCGCATTTGGGATTATACTGTTGAATAGAGTAATGACATCTACCACATAACTTTTGTTTCAAAAGGAGATTGTGAAATGGAATACCTTTCAGTAACACAGACGGCTGAAAAATGGGGAATATCAAGGAGGCGGGTGCAAACGCTTTGCGTACAAGACCGCATACCAGGAGTAATAAGAATTGGATACTCGTGGGCTATTCCATCAAATGCAGAAAAGCCTTCTGATGCGAGAATCAGAAGCGGCAAGTACAGAAAGTGCAACTTGACCGATTCAGAATGATAAAAAATACCATAAGATTGCGGCATAAGAAATGCAGGCTCTTATGTATCCTCAAGTATTGGAGATGAAGATATGGCATACCAAAGCGAAGCTGCTCTTGAACAGCAGTTTATAGAGCAACTTAACAAACAGGAATATAGCACGGTCGAAATACCAGACTATGATGCGTTGGTGGAAAACTTCAAAACACAGTTTGAAGCCTTTAATGCACCAAAACTTGATACGCCTATCACAGATAAAGAGTGGGAGCGTATCTTTAACCTTATGCTCGGCAAGTCTGTGTTCCAGAGTGCAAAAATTTTAAGAGATAAATTTGTTCTTGAACGAGAGGATGGTACAAAAGTGTATCTGTCTTTCTTTGATCAAGATCACACGAAAAATATTTTCCAAGTAACCCATCAGACAACAGTTGTCGGCAAATACGTCAATCGTTATGATGTGACAATTCTTGTGAATGGTCTGCCGCTGATTCAGGTGGAGTTAAAACGTAGGGGCATTGATGTTCGAGAAGCGGTCAATCAGGTTATGCGATATAAGAAACATTCCTATAACGGGTTGTACCATTTTATCCAGCTTTTCATTGTCTCCAATGGTGTTGACACAAAATACTTTGCTAATTCCGATAGAGATTTGATGTATAGCCTTGCGTTTTTTTGGACGGACTTCAACAATATCCGTATTACCAATCTGAAAGATTTCTCCATCTCCTTCCTGGCAAGAGATCACATCATTAAGATGCTGACACGCTATACTATTTTGAATGATACAGATAAAATTTTAATGGTAATGCGTCCTTATCAGGTGTATGCAGTAGAAGCTCTTATCCGGCAGGCAACGCTTACAAATCGTAATGCTTATATTTGGCATACCACTGGTGCAGGAAAGACGCTGACATCTTTTAAGACAGCTCAGATTCTTGCAGCGAACCCGAACATTAAGAAGGTTATTTTCCTCGTTGACCGTAAAGATTTGGACTCACAGACCACAGAGGAATTTAATAAATTTGAAGCTGGTTCTGTTGATGTCACAGACCGTACAGACATTCTTGTACGACAGATGAAAGACAAGAATCGTCAGCTCATCGTGACAACGATGCAGAAAATGGCGAATGCTGTCAAGCGTCCTCAATATGAAAAAGTTATGGACGCATACCGTGATGAGAAAGTCGTATTTATCATTGATGAGTGCCATCGCAGTCAGTTTGGTGATATGCACAAAGACATTGTGCGTCATTTCAGAAAAGCTCAGTTTTTTGGCTTTACAGGAACTCCACGATTTGAAGTTAATGGAAAGACTGAAGGTAAAATTACTCAGACTACGGAAATGCTGTTTGGCGAATGTCTGCATAACTATCTGATTAAAGATGCCATCTTCGATAACAATGTTCTTGGCTTCCATATTGAATACATAAAAACGATGGAGGGGGATTTTGACTGGGACGATCCGACACTTGCTGATGCGATTGATGTTGGTGAACTCTATATGTCCGATGAGCGAATGTCCCTCATTGCCAACCACATTGTTCAGAACCATAAATCTAAGACGAGAAACGGTCAGTATACTGCTATTTTTGCTGTTTCTTCCATTGAAGCACTTGTGAAGTACTATGACATTTTTAAGAAGATCAACCATGATCTGAACATCAGTGGTATTTTCTCTTACGGACAGAATGAGGATGCTGAAGGTAAAGACGAACATAGCCGGGATTCTTTGGAACGCATTATTAAGGATTACAACGAAATGTATGGAACCAACTTTTCTACGGACACTTTCTCTGCATATCACAAGGATATTTCTGATCGTGTAAAGGGTAAGAAAACAAAATCGTTGGATATTCTTATCGTTGTAAATATGTTCCTCACTGGTTTTGACAGCAAACAGCTTGCAGTGTTGTATGTAGATAAGGATTTGAAATATCATGATTTGCTGCAAGCATATTCCCGTACTAATCGTGTGGAGAAAGAAACAAAGCCATTTGGCATTATTATCTGTTACCGTAACCTTAAAAAACGGACCGATGATGCCTTGACGTTGTTTTCTAAGAGTCAGGACACTTCTGGAATTGTTGTGCCAGGGTATCAGTATTTCGTTGAAAAATTCAATGAGATGGTTATGAAGCTCAAAGAAGTTGCTATATTCCCTGAATCTGTTGATACCATGCAGAACGAGGATGACCAAAAGAAGTTTGTTGTTATCTTCCGTGAGCTGACAAAGTATCTCCAGTCACTGCAAACCTTTATTGAGTTCAGCTTTGATCAGGATGCACTCATTATGTCTGAACAGGAATATCAGGACTATAAGAGTAAGTATTTGATGCTTTATGCAAAACAAAAAACAGATCGGGAAGTAGTTTCTGTTTTGAATGATGTGGATTTCTGTATTGAGCTTATGGAAAGTGACCGGATCAATGTTGCCTATATTATGAACTTGATTCGTAACATTCATTTCGATGATAAAAAGCAGAAAGATTATGACATCAAACACATCAAAGAGGAACTGGGCAGAACGGATAATCCTCAGTTGCTTCGCAAAGTTGAAATTCTGCAAGCATTCTTGGATCGTGTCGTTGTCGGTCTTGAAAGTGCAGATGAAATTGATGCTGCGTACAATGACTTTGAGAATGAGGCAAAACGAGAAGAAATCATTGCTTTTGCCAAAACGGAGGATATTGATTCTTCTATGCTAACGGACATCATTTCAGAATATGAGTTCTCAGGGACGATGGATGCAGGTAATATCCGTGACCGGATTGAAAAGCCAATGCCGTTGCTGAAAAAGCGTTCTTTGGTTAATCGGATTGTGGATTTTATTAGACAACATACAGAAAAATATCAATAAGGAGACAGAAAAATGGATAACTCTATTCAGGCTCATCAGAAGGAGCTTTGCAATAAACTTTGGGCAATGGCAAATGCCCTGCGTGGAAACATGGAAGCATACGAATTCAAAAATTATATCTTGGGTATGATCTTCTACTATTACCTCTCTGACAGAACTGAGAAATACATGGCTAATCTGTTGAAAGACGATAACATCAGTTATGCAGATGCCTGGGCGGATGAAGAATACAAAGAAGCTGTCATTGAGGAAGCTCTGCGAGATCTTGGTTATGTCATCGAGCCGAAGTATCTCTTTTGCAAGATGGTAAAAATGGTAGAAAACCGTTCTTTTGACATTGAGTTTTTGCAGAGTGCAATTAACTCATTGATGGAATCTACCATTGGCAATGATTCGCAGGAAGACTTTGATGGTTTGTTTTCTGATATGCAGCTTGATTCTACAAAGCTGGGACATACCGTTAAGGATAGAAGTGCCGTCATGGCAAAGATCATTGCTTCTCTGGATGAAATCAATTTTGGTGTTGAAGATACCAAGATTGATGTATTGGGCAATGCTTATGAATATTTGATTGGTCAGTTTGCTGCTACGGCTGGTAAGAAAGCAGGTGAGTTTTATACACCTTCGGGACCGGCGGAATTGTTGTGCCGTCTTGCTTGCCTTGGCTTAACTGATGTAAAGGATGCAGCAGATCCAACTTGTGGTTCTGGTTCGTTGCTGCTTCGTCTTAAAAATTATGCAAATGTGCGTAATTACTACGGTCAGGAGCTGACTTCCACTACTTACAATTTGGCTCGAATGAATATGATTCTTCGTGGAATCCCGTATCGTAATTTCAATATCTATAATGGGGATACCCTTGAGCGTGATAATTTTGGTAATATGAAATTCCGTGTGCAGGTAGCCAATCCACCATATTCTGCAAATTGGTCTGCGGATATGCACTTCATGGAGGATGAGCGTTTTAACGAGTACGGAAAACTTGCACCTAAGAGTAAAGCTGATTTCGCATTTGTGCAGCACATGGTCTATCACATGGATGAAGATGGTCGTGCCGTAGTCCTGTTGCCGCATGGTGTTCTATTCCGTGGAGCAGCCGAAGAAGTAATTCGTAAGCATCTGATTCAAAAAATGAATGTACTGGATGCTGTCATTGGTCTTCCGGCAAATCTCTTTTTCGGAACAGGTATTCCGGTTTGCGTTCTTGTTCTCAAGAGAGATCGGAGCAGAAATTCGGACAATATTCTGTTCATTGATGCATCTAAAGAATTTGAAGCTGGAAAGAATCAGAATATTCTCCGAGAGTGTGATATTGATAAGATCGTTGAAACCTATGAGCAGCGTAAAGATGTAGATAAGTATGCTCATGTTGCCACTATGCAGGAGATTGAAGAAAACGGATTCAATTTGAATATTCCTCGATATGTTGATACTTTTGAACCGGAGGAGGAAATTGACCTCAATGCTGTTGCATCGGAGATCCGCAATCTTCAAGCTGAAATAAAAGACATTGATGCACAGCTGAAACCATTTTTTGATGAATTGGGACTTGATTTCCCGTTTGATGAGGAGGGCAAATAATTATGGCAAATGTATCCTCAAGTAATGGTCTTGAAAAGCGTCCGAAACTGCGGTTTCCGGGCTTTGACGAGCCGTGGAAAGTTGAGAAACTTTCAGATTTTGCAGAGCGTGTCACACGGAAGAATACCAATAATGAAACGAGTCTGCCACTCACCATTTCATCAAAAGACGGGCTTGTTGACCAGATTAGTTACTTTAATAAGACTGTTGCCAGCAAAGATATGAGCGGATATTATCTCTTGAAAAACGGAGAATACGCATATAACAAGAGTTATTCCGTTGGATATGATTTTGGCTCAATCAAGCGGCTTGATCGCTATGATATGGGGGCACTTTCTACTCTTTACATCTGCTTTGCTCTTAAAAAACATGATTCCGATTTTATTAAAGCATACTTTGATTCTCTTAAATGGTATCGTGAGATTTACATGATTTCGGCAGAAGGAGCAAGAAATCATGGGCTTTTGAATGTGCCAACCAATGAGTTCTTTGATACAAAGCATTATATTCCACAGAATATTACAGAGCAGAGAAAAATTGCCGATTTCTTAATCATATTAGACCGTCGAATAACGGCACAGCAATCTCTTGTAGAAAACCTCAAGAAGTATAAAAGAGGTGTCATGCAGTCGATCTTTCACCATTCTACACAAGAGGGCTGGAAAACTGTTAAACTCGGCGAGATTTTCAAAAAGGTTTCCCGTCGAAACACCAATGGAGACATCAAAAATGTCATTACAAACTCTGCGGAGTATGGTCTAATCCCTCAAAGGGACTTTTTTGACAAAGACATAGCTGTTGATGGGAACACATCAAACTACTATGTGATTGAAGAAGGCGATTTTGTTTATAACCCAAGAAAATCTAATACAGCTCCGTATGGTCCTTTTAACAGGTATACGCTCAAGGAGAAAGGGATCATCTCTCCGCTATATACTTGCCTTGTTCTACAAGAGGACATCAATCCTGCGTACTTGGCATGGTACTTCAAAAGTGATGCCTGGTATCGGTATATCTATGACAACGGCTCTCAAGGGGTACGGCATGACAGAGTTTCGATGACAGATGATCTTCTTATGGGCATTCCAGTTTCTGTACCTACTGTAAGCAAACAGAAGAAGATGGCTGAAATTCTGGATGCAGTAGAATACCGTCTGTCTGCTGCGCAGGGTGAATATGATACGCTTGTCAAGCTGAAAAACGGTTTCATGCAACAACTTTTCATATAAAGAGCTGCTGCATAAGTGAAAATCGCATTTTTTCCAGTTGCCGTTGCATTGTTTCGGCATTCGCTATTTTAGCATTTATCGCTGCGAACATTTTGGACAAGTATCTCTGTTCCTCCACCGATGGCAAGCACCGACATATTTTCACAAATTGAGAATAATGTACTCGTTGCTTTTCGATAAGCGATCCCGTGGCAATCAGCTTGTAGTGAATGAGCATCGGGTAAGATGTGAGGTATTCTTCCCAAAAGTAAATTGTATCTTCTTCATTTACCGAGAAAATATTATAATATCCTGACACAGCCGCAGTATAGCCAAGGTGATTTGGGGCGATTGCACCAAGGTGCGCATTCATGGGGTTATATGCAAACCAGCCGGGTTTAACTGCTTTGTAGTTGTCACCATCTTTTGTGACAAGAAACTCGCGATAATAACGCTCTGTTTTTGGGGTTATTCCATCTTCAACGGTTAGGCTGACTAAGGGCGTAGACTTACTATTCGATGTCCTTATTGTTTCTTCTGTGAAATAATCCCCTAAACATGAAGTCTGCCATTTTGGAAATCTCGAATTATTGATTTTCCTTTCAGGCGAAAGTGCGTGTTGAATAACACCTCTTTTATACTTCTTGAGGGATTCTACCAACTGAGCTTGTGCGACTATTCTTGCATCAAGGACGCTGAACAGTGCTGATACTTTGTTCTGCTCAGAAACAGAGGGAATTTGTACCTTTATCGTTTCTATCTGAGGATATTTCAAATTCCATGTGTCCGATGTCATACCTTGAGAGTTCTTTCTGAACTCGTTGAGCAGTTTCGTGCTTTTGAATAGTGCCGCAAAATATCCATTGCTGATTTCTCGCTTGGGCATAAGAACGGTATATGCAGGACTTACAATACCGTCGCACGGAGAAATACCATTTGCGCCTTGCCACATTCGCATGGAATTGTAAACCATATCACCCTTGCGGACGATCTTATAATTGCTTTTGTCTTCGCTGGAATTGTCCTTGCCTTCAATCTCGGAACGGGGCTTGACACCATCGTTCATTGTAACAGACAGTAATTCCATGTCGGATGCTCCACGCTGACTTCGCTCTGCGTAGATGTCACCAATGCGGCACTGTTTGTACGGTTCATCGAAGCCCGGAAACCGGAGTTTCGGACGCTTCTCAAGACCATTACTTGAGGGCTATTTCAGCAATTAAATAGAGGCTTGTAGGCAAAGGTAAATCCCTTGCAGTAGCAGAGATATTCCGCTACCGCAAGGGATTTTGTCGGTCATATAGCTCCATTCTGCTTGCTTGATCAGAAGTATAAAAGAGGTGTCGTTAAGGCGATTATGACTAAACAAATACGCTTTGTGGACAAGAACAGAAAACCATATCCCGAATGGTCAGCTTGCACTCTCCAAGATGCGGTTGACTTTCTTGATGGGCAACGCAAGCCGCTCGAAAGTGCTGATCGCGCCAAACGGCAGGGAAAATATCCGTACTACGGTGCATCTGGAATTATTGACAGTATTGATGACTATATTTTCGATGAGCCACTTATTCTTCTTGGAGAAGATGGGGCAAATATCATTAACCGTAGCTCTCCGTTATGTTTTATTGCGACGGGCAAATACTGGGTTAATAACCATGCTCATGTAATGCGTCCGCACAAAGGGCAAAATATTAGATTCCTTTGTGAACTGCTTGAAAGCCTTGACTATACACGTTACAATACCGGAACAGCACAGCCCAAGTTAAATCAGGAGAAATGCCGGACAATTCCTCTCAGTCTGCCTATATATGAAGAGCAATGCCACATCGCTGATTTTCTTGCTGCCCTTGAGCATAAATACGCACAAGAAAACGAAGAACTTGATGGCATACTTCAAACTAAAAACGCCTTAATGCAGCAACTTTTTATATGAAGAGCTGTTGTAGCAAGCCTTCTTTTATTCTGACAAGTTTACAGAGGCTGCTTATTTCCTGCTCGATACGATTATCCCAACTATTCAAAAGTTCTGCGATTCGTTGCTGATCCTTTTTTGATGGTAAAGGGATTTCGATATTTGCAATAGATGTCGCCAATATGTGCTTAATCGTGTTACCTGTTGTAATTGCGGCGATTTTCTTTTTCCCGTCATCCGAATTTATATACTGGCAAATATAGTCAGATGCACACTCGCCTCCATTGCTCATAATGATAAGTGCATGGCAGTTTGAACCTGCATAGTTATCACCTACGACTGCGCACTCTCCGACATGACCGGATTGAACGACAAGAATATCATCGCTTTTTAGGATATTCTTGCTATGTTTCTGATTGAAATCTTGAGTGACATAGAAAGCAGTTTCATCAGAGATTTTACCGTCATGTATGTTAGTCCCTTGCAGATACCGCACACCGTTTTCTTGGCTGGTAAAGAACGGTGTTACCGTACCTACGAATCCATTCCGAATGAACGGAAATAGTTCGCCAAGTGACGCAACCGTCCTCTTAGGGAACAGTTCGCTATTCGTTGATAAAACTGCCGTAGATAATCCTCTTTTATACTTCTTGAGGTTTTCTACTAAAACAGTTTGCTTTTCTATTCTGGTGTTGATTTTTTCAAGAAATGTAGCAATTTTGCTTTGTTCTTGCTCCGAAGGAATCTTAATTGGCATAGCAAAGAAAGTGGTATCCTTAATACTTACTCTGTCATGCCTTGCACCACTATCACCTGACATATAGATGTATCTGTGCCAAGCGGATGAACGAAAATACCATTCATAATACAGCGGTTTTATCTCTTTTTTTGCATGAAAACAAAGATATAACGGAGAAACAATACCATCATCTTCATACTTGTATCTGCTGATCGGACCATATGGGGCATCTGCTGATTTGCGTGGATTATAAACAAAATTATTTTGCTGTATAATATAGTAACCATTTGTATTATCGCTGTTTGCAATGTCCTTATCAAAATATTCTCGTTGTGGAATTAAACCGAGTTTTGCCGAGTTACAAATCACATTTGTAATCTGTCCATCGGAGTTTTTCTGTGTGCTTTTTTCAAAAATCGTAGATAACGAAATTTCTTTCCACGGCTCACCGAATCCTGGAAACCGCAGTTTCGGACGCTTCTCAAGACCATTACTTGAGGTGCATAATGTCTTTGATTACCCCTCCATTGGATAATGTTTGTGGAGGTGGTCAAAATGACTAATAATACACAATTCAAGACGCTTGTGAATACTTGGCTAAATCAGAAGAAGCCAATGATCACACCGTCAACTCATGCCAGCTTTACGCTGATTGCCGAAAATCATCTTATTCCATACTTTGGCAAGCGTAAGATCGGCAGCATCACCGAAGCGGACATCCAGAGCTATATTTCTTATCTCCATGATTCCGGTCGGTTGGACAACACTGGAGGTTTAACGGTAAAAACTATCCGGGACGTAATCCTTGTTCTCAGATTATCAATGGAATTTGCGTACAAAGAAAGAGCAATACCACTGTTAAATTGGGATCTTATTGAGTATCCGAAGGAACTTGGCATCAAAAAGGTTGTCTCACTTTCAAAGGATCAGGAGCAAGCACTGATCCAGTGCATTTACATGAATCTGAACAGAAAGACCGCAGGTATTCTTATTGCATTGTTTACCGGAGTGCGGATTGGCGAACTTTGCGGATTGCAGATGAAGGACATCTCACTGGCGGATAAAACAATCAGTATCAATAAGACGGTTCAGCGTATCTACGACAAGAAGAAGGGGGAATCCTATGTTCATATCGGACCGCCAAAAACTAAGACTTCTGCAAGAACGATACCGGTTCCATCGTTGCTTATGAACATCATTAAGAAGTTCTATACGGATAATCCTAACCACTATTTCTTGACGGGAAAGATAAAGCCGACTGAACCTCGTACCTATCGGCAGTTCTTTACTCGTTTTTTGAAACGAAATGGATTAGAAAAAGTAAAATTCCATGAAATTCGCCATACCTTTGCTGTCAGAGCTATTGAGATACCAGAGTTTGATATAAAATCTCTTTCGGAAATTCTCGGACACAAAAATGTATCTTTTACGCTGAATGTTTACGGAAGTGCGAATCTTCAGCAGAAAGTTAAGTGTATGAATTTGCTGAATGATCTTTTGTAAGATTTTGTATGAACCTTGTTGTATAATCAAAATTTCACAGGCTGTTCTTTTTTTGAGTATAACGGTTATCTGTTCAAAGAGGATGGCCTGTGGTAAAATATTATGAGGATAATGCCTATGTGTTACTTTAGAGAGATAGGATTGATGGGATGAATGACACGACAAGAAGTATTTAACTGGTGCAGGCAGCACTACGGTACAGAACCGGAATATCCGTGGAATGACTGGAATGCTGTTCTGCGTCACACAGACAATCAAAAGTGGTATGGCTTGATAATGGAAGTCAGCAGAGATAAATTAGGGCTTTCCGGTGACGGTGAAGTTGATATTCTGAATGTGAAAAGTGATCCGATGTTGATCGGTTCTTATCGTACTCAGGATGGATTCTTTGCTGCATATCACATGAATAAAGAAAACTGGATTAGTATTCTTCTGGATAAGCCGGAGCTGGACGATGCCATTAAAAAATTGTTGGCTTTGAGCTTTGAATTGACCACACCAAAGAAAAAGAGGACACAATAGCATAAAGAAAAGAGAAGCCTGCATAGCCGGTAGAATGTATCGGATATGTGGGCTTTTTTGTGTTTATGGACTAATTACTGACTATAAAGACAAAATTTCTTCAATGGAATTTTATTGCATAGGCGATAGAGACCATGTAGCAAATCGACAATAATACTCAGAGCCAATAAAATAAAAAAATACGGAAAATGGGTAGGAGGTGATCGAAGCGATGGGCGCAAATGAAGTGGACTATGTAAAGATTGGGCAACGGATCAAAGAAATCCGAAATAAAAAGGGCTTGCAACAGGCTGAGCTTGCATATCGTGCAGGACTGACGACATCACATACAAGTCATATTGAGACTGCCCAGACAAAGTTATCTTTGCCAGCTATCGTTAAGATTGCAAATGCTCTCTCAGTTTCTGTGGATGAATTACTGTGTGACAGTCTGATAGAAGTAAAACCTATATATGACCAAAGAATAGCAAACGAACTGGCTGATTGTGATGCGGCTGAGTTGCAGGCTTTTCTTGAAATTATTCAGACGACAAAAACAGTAATTCGGAAAAATCGTAAAGTTACAAACGACTTGTAACAATGCACTTTGTTACTTTGGAGCAAGACACTTTTGCCAGTTGTTCTTATTTAGCTGGTTCCTGTGGATGCCCTTGAGTATCGGTAAAATCCGAATACTAATATAGCATTTCCAAATATGAAAGCTGTCTTGACTGCCAGTATCGAATAAGATATGACAGCCAACTCACAACTTGCAAACCAAAACCGTAAAGCTGTCAGGTTATTATAGCCAGTGTAGCTTTGCGGTCTTTTTTTATATTTTTTTATGAGGAGGTATGTATATGCCGGAAAGTCTAAAGCAGAGCTTTAAGGAATCCAGTGAAGCGGATGTTGGAAATGATATGGAGTACGTTCGATATGCAGTCGAGATCGAGCGTACTATCCACAGATTGCACGGAGAAATTGCAGGATGCTGTGACCCGAAAAAGGTTGCTATGGCTGTGATGGAAACGATTGCTCGATTTTATGATGCGGACTGGTGCGGAATTATCCATGTTGATCTGGATGTAGGTGTATGGACTCCGCTGTGGTGGTATGATGCAAAAAATGGTCCGATGGCACCGAATACCTGCCAGGAATTTGAACTGTCGGATAATTGTGGGCGTTGGCTGGAGTGCCTGAAAACTCGTGATTCGGTTAAAATACCGGATGTGGAAGAAATAAAGAAAAGCAATCCGGAAGAATATAAAATGTATCAGCGGTTAGGGGTACAATCTGTTTTGGCAATTCCATTTTGGAAAAATCCAATGGGATTTCTTACGATGAGAAATCCAAAACGCTATCAGAACCACCGGAGTTTACTGCGCCTGTTGAATCATGCAGTTATATCAGCAGTTACGGAGTATTTTCTGATGGAAACAAATAAGCTTGCCATTATGTCTTCGAGAATTGAAAAAGATACAGATGTTTACATCAGTATGTTCGGAGAATTGAAAATCACAACGTCAAGAGGAGTTTTGACAGAGCAGGAATTAAAGTCTCCGAAAATTGTAAGAATGCTGGTGTACTTATTACTGTCACAAAAAGCGGCTTCTGCGCCAAGAGAAATCGTAGATGCAATCTGGCCGCATGAAGAATCAGATACTCCAGGAAAAAACCTGAAAGGACTGGTATATCGTTTACAGCAGTCGTTTTCATTGATTTCTGATTTTCGCTTAATAGAATCGACATCTCATGGTTATCAGATCAATCCCAAATTGAATGTTTTTACGGATATTCAGCTTTTTGAACGCAAATGGAGGATGGCTTTGAATGCTCCATCAACAGAGACAAAGGCGGAATTGCTGAAAAAGGCTGTTGACCTTTATAATGGAGATTTACTTCGTTCTGCCAGTTCAGAGCATTGGATTATAGGGCAGTCTGTACATTATCAGCATCGCTATATTGGTGCAGTGACAGAGCTTTTGAAAACGCTGCATCAGGATCAGGATTATCATTGCGTCCATCGGTATGCGGCAAAGGCACTGGCGATTGTTCCGCATAGTGCAGATATTTATTATTGGCTGATTCATGCGATACATAAGCAGGGACACACTGAGATTGCCAGAAGTGAGTTGCGGACAGCTAAGCATAGACTACTTGATGAGGATTATGCGATGCTGGAAAACAGACTGGCTGTGGAAGCGAATATGACGTAAGAAATGCCGGAGGTGCAGTTATCCCTCCGGCATTTTCGTCCCTTACAAACTGAAAGTTGTCAGTCTGGTAATTCAACCAATACTGCTTCGTCAATATCAAAGTAATCATCCATATTACTGCTAAGCCCAGATGCTTTCCAAGCTTGTTCGAAGGTAATATCTTCTATGTTGCTTAAATAAATGTATGTGCTGTCCTTAACGGCATTACTCAGTCGTCCACTGATTTCCAACCTGTATTTGTAGATATGTCCATCGCACTGCCATGTACCGTCTGACATTTCACTGTATGTTTTCATGTTTCCTTCAATTGTGTCAATCGGCTTTATTGACTGTGTACCACAACCCGTGATTGAGGCCGTAAGTAAAAGACATAGCAACAATATTAGTATTTTCTTCATGGTCATTACCTCCCAAAATTCCGATTGAGATTACACCTGTTTTATGAGATATAATAACTGTTATATTTTGTTATTAAATTCACTGTAAACCCTTGAAAACGCTGGATTTGTCGCAGGTGAGCTTTCCCTTATTGTTTCAAATCCTCGGACTGAATAGTGCAATCCATAAAAGAGGCTTTACGCTTCTGCCTTTCAACCTGATTTTTATAAAACCAGTCCCGGCTAATATACTCATAACTATAAATGCCAGCAGGAAACGCCATCCAAGCAAAGAAAGTACACTTACCTCTGCTGTTACTTGTTTTGTGAAGATGTAACTCAGTCCATATAATATTTCACATCCAAGAGCACAAAAACTTCCTGTTAGTATATGATCCCTTTTGATTTCCATAATCAGCGCCCCGTCTGTTCTGATTTTTCAATCCGCTGATAATATCCCCTGATGATATCACTAAGACTGATACCCGCCATAGAATTTTCCGCATCTTTCTGCACTTTATCATAAAAAGACTGGAGTGCAAGCTGGATATTCACGCCTATACCACATTCTGGGTTTGTATGTGTATCCAGATGAAGCAGTGGTTTATCACCTTCCACAGCTTTATATATATCAAGCAACGAGATTGTTTCCGGCTCTCTTGCGAGTTCCGGTTTCGGATGTCCGGTTGTACTTTTTATTAGTTCCGCATTTCGGAGTACGGACATAATCTGTCTTACACATCCTGGATTCGTATGGATGCTTTCTGCAATTTTGTCACTTGAAAGAGGTAAGCCTTCTGATAAATAGATAAAAACCAGTATATGAACTGCATGGCTTAATTTGACTGAATATTTCATGATTTCCCTCCTGACTGTTAAAAGTATTATAACAGCCTATTGACAAACAGGCAAGAAGAAAGTATTATTTAGCTGTAAATTATAATATAACAGCATAAAAATGGAGAATGAACAATGAGTATATACGAAAATCTTGTTATGCAGACACAGATGAATTATTCAAGATATTATGGAATGTATATGGCAGGAAAATCGCCTTATAAAAATTCAAACAAGGTGATTCCATATAAGGAGCAGATACATATTTTTGCAAAACAGATCCAGAATGCAGAATGTATTATTGTAGGCGGTGCTTCCGGTTTGTCCGCCTCAGGAGGAGGCAATTTTTATTACGAAGACAACGAATCCTATCGAAAATATTTTAAACCATTTGCAGATAAATACCATTTTAAAGGTGCTTTTGCTGGCATGCAGTACGACTTTGATACTCCAAATGAAAGATGGGGATATCTGACAACTTTTTTACATACCACACAGACAGCCTCTGTTCGCAAACCCTATATTGATCTGGATGCAATATTAAATGGAAAAGATTTTCATATTCTGACAACGAATCAGGATACACAGTTTGTGAAGCTTTATCCCGAAGAAAAGGTAAGTGAAATTCAGGGCGATCATAGATTTTTCCAGTGTTCAAGGCAATGCTGTGATGATACATGGGACGCCGTAGAACCGGTAAAAAAGATGTATGAAGCAATGACCGGCGGAACTTTTGTCCCGGACGAACTGATTCCCCATTGTCCGCATTGCGGTGCCGAAGCTTTTCCGTGGGTAAGGGGATATGGGAATTTCCTTCAGGGCAGAAAATATGACCATGAATACCAGAAAATGTCGAAATATCTTGAAAAGAATAAGAACAAAAGACTTCTTTTTATTGAGTTAGGTGTTGGGCGTATGACACCAATGTTTATTCAGGAACCGTTCTGGCATCTGACTGGTACATTGCCAGATGCTTATTATGTCAGTGTCAATGATAAATACAATCTTCTTCCGAAAGAAATCGAAGAAAAGGGAATTGTGATTGTAGATGATATTGCAAAAGTACTTGGGGATGTCAGAGCTGTCCTGGAAGGAGGCTTAGAATGAATGATTACTATGAAATAGCCCAAAAGATAAAGGATGCAGATGCAATATTGATCGGTGCAAGTAATGGTTTATCCATCACAGAAGGGCTAAACCTGTTTGCAGATGACGAGGCATTTGAAAATCTTTTCAAGGATTATAAAGAAAAGTATGGTTTTCGAAAGATTTTAGATGGCTTCTTTTTCAGATGGAATAAACAGGAGGAAAAATGGGGATTTTTTAGCAGACTGGTCAATCATTACAGCGGAAATTATACAACTTCATCTGTTATGGAGGATTTGAAAACAATTGTTGGAGATAAACCATATTTCATCCTCACTTCTAATGGTGAGGGACATTTTGAAATGTCTGGTTTTGAGCCACAAAGGGTATATGAGCTTGAGGGAAACTGGATTGAGTTGCGTTGCAGCAGGCTATGTCACGATAAAACATATCCTGCACTTCCAATCATTCGGAAACTGGCAGAAGTTGAAAAAAACGGCTTGGTTTCTTCGGAATTTCTTCCCAAATGTCCGGTTTGTGGTGCTGCAATGGATTTATATAACGCACAGCCTCCAAAGCAGGAAGTACAAATGGAATGGGAAAAGTTCTGCAAAGATTTTCATAATAAGAAAATAGTAATTCTGGAACTTGGTATTGGCTGGAGAAATCAGCTAATAAAAGCACCTCTTATGCGAATGACTGCAAATGAGCCACATGCAACTTATATAACAATCAATTTGGGAGAAGTGTATATTCCAGATAACATCAAAGATACGTCTTATGGTCTTGACGGATACCTTAGTGACCATCTAAATAAAATAAAACAAGCAATGGTAGCCAAATAGTAAAGAAAGTCCCGGAAAGAGTGCAGTTTCCTGAGTTCCGGGACTTTGAGAGTATGAGGTATAATTTCCGTATGATTGAACCTTGTAAAAAATGGCTATCGACACTAATCAACCACCGTCGCAAAAATCAAAAACTTACACGCTTTACTTGACAAACTCAATCCTTGTTGTATTGCCTTAATAGTATCTCCTTGTTTCCCGCCATCCCTTTACATACCACCTAATTCCAACATATACCAGTTGTACGAATAACAAGAGGTATAAGTGGTTTGTAGAGAGGAAATATATCGTGTTTAATTTTCATACAAAAAATT